>Ga0123355_10000674_pt1 | contig 46393 bp, 50 predicted proteins | sample TergutEmb28metaG_3_FD_89872 | JGI IMG/M metagenome (GOLD analysis project Ga0123355, IMG submission 89872) | Embiratermes neotenicus P1 segment gut microbial communities from Petit-Saut dam, French Guiana - Emb289 P1 | ecosystem: Host-associated > Arthropoda: Insects > Digestive system > Gut ...
ATGCGGATGCCGGTTGTTATTCGGAAGCTCGGGGTCAGAATATACTGCCCCACCTACCCCCACAACCGGCAGTCGTTCATGGATTTCACTCCGTCCGAACGCCTACATTATACCGTACAACCGTATGCTTTATCATAAATTCGGAACTACCAGCATCCAGTGGCAGCGGGGAATGACCGATATTCCCGGGGCGATTGGTTCTAGTTATATAGTGCAAGCCGCTGATCTTGGTTCTACCATTAGGATAGTGGTAAGCCGTTCCGGTAACCTTGGCAGCGTTACAAGCGATCCGACTGCCACGGTTATTCTGCCCCCGCTTACCGGAAGGGTGATCATAGACGGAAGCGCCCATGTGGGCAATACGCTTACAGCGAACACCGCCATGCTTGGCGGCAGCGGGGATATTTCTTTCCAGTGGAGGCGGGCAGGGGCCGATATTGCCGGGGCGACTGGTCAGACCTATGCGGTGCAGACAGGCGATATAGGCTTTGCCATAACGGTAACGGTACAGCGTACCGGCAATTCCGGCTATGTTACCAGCGACCCGGCCCCAGACGCTATTCTGCCCCCGATTCGTGGGGAGGTACGCATAGGCGGCGTTGCCCAGGTTGGGCGGATATTGACGGCGGACACAAGCCGCCTTGTCGGCTCTGGGACAACCAGCTACCTGTGGCAGCGGGGAAGCGTGAACCTTGGGGCCGCAAACACGCTTGTTATTCAGCCCGCCGACACTGGGTATACCATAACGGTAACGGTAAGCCTATCCGGCAATTCAGGCAGCATTACCAGTCAGCCGACCGCCGCGGTTATCCACCAACAGATTGGCGGATCGGTTAGCATAAACGCCTTTCCCCCTCCTTACGTGGGCAATACGCTTACGGCAAACACCGGCCAGCTTCTTGCCAGCGGGACGGTGAGCTTTCAGTGGCAGCGGGGAGGGCAGGCGATTGGGTGGACTGACATTTCCGGAGCGATTAGCAATACCTATACCGTGCAGGATACCGATCTAGGGTACGCTATTAGGGTAGAGGTGAGCAGCACCTACAATATTGGCGCTGTTGCCAGTAACCCCACCGCTGTGGTTACTCTGCCCCCGATTACCGGATCAGTAAGTATACCCGCTTTTCCCCCTCCTCATGTGGGTAATACGCTGACGGCGAATACCAACGCTCTCGGCGGCAGCGGGGAGGTAAGATTTCAGTGGCAGCGGGGAACGGTGGACATTACCGGGGCGACTGGCAGTACCTATACCTTGCAAGCAGACGATCTGGACCACACAATCAGGGTGGTGGTGAGCCGCTCCGGCAATTCAGGCAGTATTCCGAGCCCGGCGACTTGCCGTGGTTATTTGGCCCCCGCTGTACGGGACAGTAAGTATAGACGGAACTGCCCACGTGGAGCAGACGCTTACAGCGAACACCAGCGAGCTTGGCGGCAGCGGGACGATTAGCTTTCAGTGGCAGAGACAGCCTGCGGCTGGCGGCACATGGGCCAATATTGGGACGGGCAGTACCTATACCCTGCAAGCCGACGATCTGGGTTTCACCATTAGGGTGGTGGTAAGCCGTGCCACAATACTGGCACTGTGGCAAGCGAGCCTATGGCTGTTATGATGATGATGATTACTTGGACTGCAGCATCGTCTGGCAACCCCATTGCAACCGCCATCGTGTTTACATTTAGCCACGATCCGGGAGCTATACTTGCGACGGATTTTACGATTGCTTCCGGAACCGGCTCGGCAATGCGTGGAGCGCTGTCCGGCGTCGGCACCATGCGTAGATTGGAGATTTCGAACGTAAGCGCCGGAACCGTAACGGTTTCCATTAACAGGGCGGGAATTGAAGGCGGGCCCAGAACAGTGCCGATTATAGTAACCGTACCTCAGCGGGTGTCCGCTGGCAGCCGTCACACCATGGCTGTTACGACGAATGGCGAGCTCTGGGCTTGGGGGGACAACAATCTTGGCCAGCTTGGCGACGGAACGACGACAATCCGCACTGCGCCTGTGCGGATAGGAAGCGGGACAAACTGGGCCACGGTGTCCGCTGGTCACAATCACACCATGGCTGTTACGACGAACGGAGAGCTCTGGGCTTGGGGGTGGAATCAGCAGGGCCAGCTTGGCCATGGTCTCTCCTTAACTCCGATCATGGATCGGCCCTTTCGGATAGGAAGCGAGACAAACTGGTTTTCGGTGTCCGCTGGCGTCAATTACACCGTGGCTATTACGACGAACGGAGAGCTCTGGGCTTGGGGGTGGAATCAGACTAGCCAGCTTGGCGACGGGACGACGACACATAGAAATACGCCTGTGCGGATAGGAAGCGGGACAAACTGGGCCACGGTGTCCGCTGGTGGTGGTCGAGGCCAACTTATTGGAACTTACTCGGGTCACACCGTGGCTGTTACGACGAGCGGTGAGATCTGGGCTTGGGGGTGGAATCAGACTGGCCAGCTTGGCGACGGGACGACGACACAGAGAAATGCGCCTGTGCGGATAGGGAGCGGGACAAACTGGGCCACGGTGTCCGCTGGTGACAATCACACCGTGGCTGTTACGAGAAACGGCGAGTTCTGGATTCGGGGGAACAACGAGGCTGGCCAGCTTGGCCATGGTGGCGCCCCTGTGCGCGGCAGCAATCCGCCCATGCGTGTAGGAAGCGCAACAAACTGGGCCACGGCGTCCGCTGGTAGCAATTACACCATGGCTGTTACGAGAAACGGGGAGCTCCGGGCTTGGGGGGACAACCGTGTTGGCGAGCTTGGCGACGGGACGACGACACAGAGAACTGCGCCTGTGCGGATAGGAAGCGGGACAAACTGGGCTACGGTGTCCGCTGATATGTCGCACACCATGGCTGTTACGAGAAACGGGGAGCTCTGGGCTTGGGGGAACAACCATGTTGGCCAGCTTGGCGACGGGACGACGACACAGAGAACTGCGCCTGTGCGGATAGGAAGCGGGACAAACTGGGCCACGGTGTCCGCTGGTAACAATCACACCGTGGCTGTTACGACGAACGGCGAGGTCTGGGCTTGGGGGCACAGTCTTGGCATGGGTCTCTACACTAGTTATGCCACTCCCAGGCTTCTCCAGTTTGGGCAGTAGGTAACGTGAGCGTGACTGCCCGCAAAGCGGTATGCTTTTCGCTCAGGTGCGGGAATGTAGGCAGCGGTTAACGGCAGTTAACCGCTCGTGTGTCAGGCTGGCGGGGGTGTGAGTGCCGTTGCGCGAAATGCCCGGCAGGCCCCCGTTAAGGGCTCGCCGCTAACAGGCAATGCCGGGGGCTGTCCGCTATTGCGGGCGGCCCCCTTGTCTTTGCACAACCTTCCCGGCGAAGCCGGGAAGGCCCCCAGCAATGCCCCCGCCGCGCGTAAGCATTTACGCCAAAAGCCCCGGCAGGGGGGATATACGGTTTAAGAAGCCATTTGCCCAGGCTCTTTAGCGTAGGAGACCGTGGCTCCGCAGCGGGTTCCCTGGGCGGCTTCTTAAACCGTATATCCTCCCCTGCCGGGGCTTTTGGCGGAAATGCTCACGCGCGGCGGGGGGGAAAAATGTAGCTTGCCAAAAACCGCATCATAGTGATATAATCTCATAATAGACGTTTTTTGGAGGTATTCACATGGCAGCGCCCGTAGCTACGCACGAGGAGACCGGGTTTCCCCCCGAACTAGTCTCGTTTATTGACGAATGGAAGGTTAAACCCGGCGGACTTATCATGATCCTCCACAAGACGCAGGAAGTGTTCGGGTATATTTCCCGCGAGTCGGCGGGCAAACTGGCCCACATTACCGGCATCCCCCTTGCCCGTGTCTACGGAGTCGTTACATTCTACCATTTCTTCAAAACCACCAAACCCGGCAAGAACAGAATTTCCGTGTGCATGGGAACCGCCTGTTATTTAAGGGGCGGTCAAGACCTTCTGGACGAATCCCGGCGCATTCTGGGAATTGGCCCAAACGAAGTTACCGGGGACGGTCTTTTTTCCATCGACGCCGTTCGCTGTGTCGGCTGTTGCGGCCTCGCGCCGTTGTTGACCGTGGGCACAGAAACCTACGGCAAACTTACCAAGGCAATGATCCCCGAAATTTTCGCAAAATACAGGGACGCGTAGGCACGGCGGCCATGCACTTTACCTTGGCGGACTTGATAACCGACATTACCCAAAATGGAGCCGAAGCCGGGGCCGGCATGGTAGAGTTAAGCGTGCGTGAAACCGTGGATACATCGGGCAAAGGCGAGTTCCGTTTTACCGTAAAGGACAACGGCAGGGGAATGACCGCCGGGGAACTGAAACTCGCTCAAGACCCCTTTATTACGGACGGGGTAAAGCACCCCAACCGCAAAGTGGGGCTGGGCCTTCCCTTTCTCATCCAGACCGCCGGGCAATCGGGCGGAGGGTGGGAAATAACATCCGAGAAAAAGCGGGAAGCGCAAGCTTCTAGCGTACCCCACGGCACTACCGTAAGCGCGTGGTTTGACCTTGGCAACCTTGACACCCCCCCCACCGGAGACATTCCCGGAATGTTCCGGACAGTCCTGCTTTTCGAGGGCCCCGGCGAAATGGTAATCCGGCGGACACGGGAAGCGCCGGAAGGCGGCGTTGACTACGAAGTGCGCAAGACAGAACTTGTCGATGCCTTGGGCGGCTTACAGGATGCCCAGTCGCTGATTTTATTGGACAAATATTTGCGTTCGCTTGAAGAATAATATCTTAACGTATATTTTACTGAGGAGGAAATTGTGGCAAAGTTGACATTGGACGAACTGCGAAAGATGCGGGACACAACAAAAATGGACATCATACGCCGGGAAGCCGAAGGCAAGGTAATTCAGGTAATAGTGGCGATGGGCACGTGCGGTATCGCCGCCGGAGCGAAAACAACACTGGATACCTTTCTCAGGTCTCTGGACGAGTTTAGCGATGAAACCAACAAACTGGTGGAAACCGTCATGGTTCGCCAGACCGGCTGTTTGGGACTCTGCCACTCGGAGCCCACCGTGGAAGTGGCGGTTCCCGGAATGCCGCCGGTTATCTACGGGAAGGTGGACAACGCGCTGGCAAGGGAAATATTGTCAAAGCATATTATCGGGCGGCAGCTTCTGGACGAACATATTCTGGACAAACCCTCCGTGGATATTATCACAGTACAATAGGGAGAAACATATATGTCCGAAAAAAAATGCGCGCTTATCTACAACCACACCATTCTTGTCTGCGGCGGAACAGCCTGCGAATCCAACAAGGGCGATGAAATCTTCCGCACCCTCATTTCCGAGGCCGAAAAGCACGGCGTAAAGGATCAGGTCGATATTATCAAAACCGGATGTTTCGGCTTTTGCGAAGGAGGGCCGATAGTCAAAGTATTGCCCGAAGAGTCCTTCTACGTGTACGTAACCCCAGAGGACGCCCCGGAAATTATCGCCGAGCAAATTGTTAAAGGGCGGGAAGTTACACGGCTTCTTTTCAAGGAAGAAGGGGAAGCGAAAAAGAAAGACATCCTTAAAGTAGAGGACATCCAATTTTACCAAAAGCAGTTCCGTGTTTCCCTGCGGAACTGCGGCGTCATTAACCCCGAAAACATCGAAGAATATGTAGCCCGCGAAGGCTACCAAGGACTTGAAAAAGTCCTCTTTGAATGGACGCAGGAAAAGACCATCGAAGAGGTAAAAATCTCAGGACTCAGGGGCCGGGGCGGGGCGGGCTTTCCCACATGGTTAAAGTGGGATTTGGCCCGCAAAGCGGAAGGCAGCCCCAAGTACGTTATCTGCAACGCGGACGAAGGCGACCCCGGAGCCTACATGGACAGGTCGATCATCGAAGGCGACCCTCACTCGGTTATCGAAGGGATGATCACCGCGGGCAGGGCCATAGGGGCCAATTACGGCATTGTGTACATACGCGCCGAATACCCCCTGGCGATAGAGCGGCTTAAACTGGCGCTACAGCAGGCCCAAGAGTACGGCCTTGTGGGAAAAAATATCCTTGGGTCGGGCTTCGACTTTGAAATCGAAATCCGCCTTGGCGCGGGCGCTTTTGTCTGCGGCGAGGAAACGGGGCTTATAAAATCGGTGGAAGGCAACCGGGGAATGCCCGTTCCCAAGCCGCCCTTCCCAGCGAACAAGGGCCTGTGGGGAAAACCCACAATCATCAACAACGTGGAGACTCTGGCGAACATTCCGGTTATCACCACGAAGGGCGGGCAGTGGCTCTCTAAAATCGGGACTGAAAAATCCAAGGGCACGAAAGTTTTTGCCCTTACCGGAAAGGTAAAGAATTCCGGCCTTGTGGAAGTTCCTATGGGCAGAACCCTTAGGGAAATCGTGTTCGAGATTGGCGGAGGCATCCGGGGCGGCAAGAAGTTCAAGGGCGTTCAGACAGGGGGGCCGTCTGGCGGCATCCTTACGGAAAAAACCCTCGACGTACCCATCGACTACGAATCGCTGACCGCCAACGGCTCCATGATGGGTTCCGGCGGCATGATCGTCATGGACGAGGACGACTGCGTAGTAGACGTAGCCCGCTTCTACATGGATTTCTGCGTTGACGAGTCTTGCGGAAAATGCTCTCCCTGCCGTATCGGTACTACCCAGCTTCTACAAATCCTTGAAAAAATCGCGGGCGGCAATGGCGAGGAAGCGGATTTGGAGAAACTTTCCACTATCAGCAAGGCTATGGTCAAAGCCTCCCTTTGCGCGCTTGGACAGACCGCCCCAAATCCGATTATGTCTACGATAAGGAATTTCAGGGAAGAGTACCTTGAACATATCCATGACAAGAAGTGCCAGGCGGGCAAGTGCAAGAACCTTCTGCGTTTCGTCATAGACCCGGAAATGTGTTCCGGTTGCGGCATGTGCGTAAAAAAGTGCCCCGCGGAATGCATCGTGGAAGACACGGGGACATACCCGAACCGCCCCGAAAAGTACAAGAAGCTCCCGTTCATTATCGAACAGGGCAAGTGCGCCAAATGCGGTGAGTGTTTGGCGGCCTGCAAATTCAAAGCGATACAAAAGGCATAGGAGTTAAATAATGGTCAACATCAAAATAAACGGCAAAGCGCTTCAAGCCGAGGATGGCATTTCCATTCTGGAAGCGGCGAAAAAGGTTAACGTAAAGATTCCAACCCTTTGCTACAACCCGAACCTGCCCCCGTGGGCCTCGTGCGGTATCTGCATTGTGCGTACCGCCGGCCCCGGCTCTCCCCGCATGGCCAGGGCCTGCACCACTCAGGTTGCCCAGGATATGGACATCGTTACCCACGATCCGGAAATCATCGCTACCCGGCGCACTGTTGTGGAACTTATCCTTAGCAATCACCCCGACGATTGCCTTCAGTGTCCCCGCAACCGCAGCTGCGAACTGCAAACGCTGGCAGCCGAGTTCGGTATCCGGGACGCCACCTTCAAAAAGGTGCTGAACAACATTCCCGTAGATGATTCTAATCCGTCCATTGTGCTTAACCCCGACAAATGCATACGGTGCGGGCGCTGTGTTAGTGTCTGTCAGGATGTGCAGAACGTGTGGGCCATCGAGTTTGTGGGGCGGGGCTTTAAGGGAAAAATCGCCAGCGCCGCCGACACCCCGTTAGGCGAAAGCCCCTGCGTCAAGTGCGGGCAGTGCGCCGCCCACTGTCCGGTGGGGGCCATTTACGAGCGGGACGACACCGCCAAGGTGTGGAACGCCCTGCAGGATGCTGACGTTCATCCTGTGGTGCAGATTGCCCCGGCAGTGCGGGTCGCGCTGGCGGAGGAGTTCGGCCTTGCTCCGGGAACGATACTTACCAAAAAAATCTACGCCGCGCTCAGGCGGCTGGGCTTTAAGACCGTGTTCGACACGAACTTTTCCGCCGACCTTACCATTATGGAAGAAGGCTCGGAACTGGTCAAACGCCTTACCGAAAAAGGTTCTGACGTTCCCCTTATTACTTCGTGCTGCCCCGCGTGGGTAGACTACATGGAAAAATACTACCCGGACATGATCCCCAATTTCTCCACCGCCAAGTCCCCTCAGCAAATGCTGGGAGCGATGATCAAGGCGTACTGGAGCGGGAAGGCGGGGGTTGATCCTGCCAAGGTATGCTCGGTGTCGGTAATGCCCTGTACCGCCAAGAAGTGGGAAACCCGCCGCAACGATGACATGAAGAGCGCAGGCCACGGCTGGGATGTGGATATTTCCATCACCACGAGGGAACTGGCCCGGATGATAAAACAGGCGGGCATTGACATCCTTGCCCTTGCGGACGAAGATGCCGACAATCCGCTTGGCCCCTACACCGGAGCGGGAACGATTTTCGGCGTAACGGGCGGGGTAATGGAAGCCGCCGTCCGTAGCGCCTACTTTCTGGTAACCGGCAAAGAACTGGGGGATGTGAACTTCAAACCCGCGCGGGGCTTTGAGGGCATCAAGGAAGCGGAGGTTGATTTTGGAGTGCCGGTCGGGGAACACGGGACAAAGGTTCGCATTGCCGTGGCTCACCAGATGGGGAATATCGAGGCGGTGATGAACACTATCCGCAGCGCCAAGGATGCTGGCAAGGAAACGCCGTACCACTTTGTGGAAGTCATGGCCTGCCGGGGCGGGTGCATTGGCGGCGGCGGTCAGCCCTACGGCTGCACTGACGAAATACGCCAACAGCGAACATCCGGTATCTATCAGGATGATGAAAAGTCCCAGTACCGCTGTTCGCACCAGAATCCGTACATCAATCAGGTGTACAAGGAGTTCCTTGGCGAGCCGAACAGCCACAAGGCGCATGAACTGCTCCACACTCATTATGTGGACCGGGAATTGTACGTAAAGTAATTGATGGGAAATTTCAGGCCCAGCGTTACCCGAAGATTTGGCATACTTACCTCCGGAGGGGATTGCCCCGGCCTTAACGCGGCCATCCGGGGGGTATGCCGGGCCGCCCTAAGCCGCTACGACATGAAGGTTACCGGCATTGCCGGCGGCTACCGGGGGCTTATCGGCGGGGACGCGAGGGAACTGCGGCTGGAAGACTGTTCCGGCATTCTGACCCGCGGGGGAACCATTCTTGGGACAAGCCGTGAAAAGCCGTTCAAAACTGAGCCAGCCGCGAACGCGGGCGAATTCGGGGTGGACAAGGTAGCGGCGATTAAAGACAATTACCGCAAGCTGGGGCTGGACTGCCTTGTGGTGCTGGGGGGAAACGGAACCCACACGACGGCGTATCACCTTATGCGGGAAGGGCTTAATGTGCTGGGCCTGCCCAAAACCATTGATAACGACATTGTAGGAACCGACAGGACTTTTGGCTTTAATTCCGCCCTTGCAATCGCCACTGACGCTATCGACCGCCTTCATACCACCGCCCAAAGCCACAACCGTGTAATGGTGATAGAGCTTATGGGCAATAAGGCCGGCTGGCTTGCCCTTTATGCCGGGGTTGCCGGCGGCGGGGACGTGATCCTTATTCCCGAAATACCCTACGACATGAAAAGCATAACGGGCCACCTTAAAAAGCGGGCCGAAGACGGAAAAAGTTTTTCCATTGTGGTTGTTGCCGAGGGCGCTCTTTCCGTAGAAGAAAGCGGGATGGAAAAGAAAGACCGGAAAAAATACTGGGCCGAAACCTCAAGCCCTTCGGCGGCGTACCGTGTGGCCCGTGAAATAGAGGCCGAAACCGGGATGGAAACCAGAGCCACTGTGCTCGGTTACGTGCAACGGGGGGGCATACCGAGCGCCACAGACCGCATTCTTGCCACAAGCATGGGAACCGCCGCCGCCGATCTTCTTGCGCGGGGCGAGTACGGGCGCATGGTGGCGCTGTCGGGAGGCGGCATAACCTCGGTTGACCTTAGCGTTCCGGCGGAGAAGGTAAAGTTTGTTCCACGGGATCACTTCATGGTTAACACCGCCCTTTCGGTGGGGACGTGCGTGGGCGAGTGAGCCGGGGGCTGTTAAGCGCTTCCCTTAAAGCCTATCGTTTTCGTTTTTGGAGGTTGCTCTATGAGATTGTTTAAAGCAATAATGATTTCATTTACACGCTTATCATTTTTTTCTATGTAAAGCATAAGGAGTTTTCGCAATTCGGAAATTTGCTCATTTGTTCCGTTCTGCGAAAACACATAATGCCTTAATTTAACAAACGTCCGCATAATATTGATATTTACGTTTATCGCCTTTGGGCTGCCAAGAACGGATGCCAGCATTGCAATCCCCTGTTCTGTAAAAACATAAGGCATAAAACGTCTGCCGCCATGCTGTTGTTTAGTTGATATTCCAATTTGGAATATCAAGTTTCCCCATTCTTCCTTAGTGAGTTGAAACATAAAATCATCAGGAAAACGCTCAATATTGCGCTTTACAGCTTTATTCAGGTTAGAGGTTTCAACTTCGTATAAAGCCGCGAGATCGCTGTCGAGCATGACCTTTTGCCTGCGAATTTCATATATCATATTTTGAATTTGCGCTAATTTGCTCAATTTACTTGCCATTCTTCAAATATACTTTACAAATGAAGAATTATCAAACAAATAATAAAAAATGAATAGGGAACAGCATCACTATCCCCTATTCATTGCTACTCATAATCCTGCCGGAATCAGACTGGCAAAACCGTAAGCGTATTGGTGCACGTAATGACAACGACCAACAGGCCATTGGCAATACCGGCAAGATACGGGTTTCTGGTTACGCGATACAATTTACGGGAGCAGATTGCCGCCGCTATCAAAAATACAATTACCGGTATTAGCCAGATTCCTCCCAATGGCCCCAGAATAAACGCTGGCCTGTAAAACAGAATTTCCCCGGTAGCCACAAAGACCACGTATTGCGCGATAACCATGACAACAGGGCCAAGGGCGTTAAACCCTGCCAAAATAGCGGTATTTCCCCATTCGGTTTTTCCCACGCCATTGTAGTTAAAGCAGTTAATGGCTACTGAGTTCGCAACATAAAACAACAAGAACAGCGGTATGTACGGAAGCATCACAATAAAAGTGTCAGGCCTAAATGTTCTGACGCTAAGAACCCATATGCGGAAATCGGTCTGGAAAAAATAATCTGTTATGAACACCGTCATATACGTGGCGGAAACAGCGGTTACCGACAGAACTATGGTTTTTCCAAGAGCGCTCCGGCTGATTTTTACCCCGGTCGCGGCAAGGCTTAACCCGTTGTGCTTCCCGTACAAATTGTAATACAAGGCCATGACAACAATTGACGCAAGGCCGCACAGGGCCGCCCACACTCCTATGCCAAAGGGCCCTAGCTGGCGGAAGATCGCCTGCGGCCTGTGGGCAGCGGCGAATTCAAGAATGTGAAAAAAAGTTATCGCCGCAATAAAGGCTACAAAGCATAATCCTCCCCAAAAGATGATAAGGTTTTTGCCCTTGGGCGCGGGCAGTGGGGTAGCCACTTCCCGAGTACGCAGCGAAGAAAAGAATGGCGTAAAGAGCATAAGAATTATAAAGTTGACAAAAAACAGTCCAAAGCCAACAAGTCCAATCGCGTTGAAAAACACCTTCCATTGCCATATCTGGTTGTTCGCCGGAAGAGGGTTGGGCGCTCCCAAAGAAGCCTCGAAGAAATCTATGGCAATCTCTACGCAAATCCGGGAAAAGTGGTTCCAGGGATGTGTTTGATTGGGCTGGTGGATCACGCGGATGGCCTGCCTGCCGTCAATAACTTCTCTGTAGTAGGTATCCACGGCGCGGGTTTCCAAAGCGTCCGGGTCTCTGCCAAAATGCAGAAAAGACTGCGCGTCCGGCGTACCCATAAAAGTACGCGGCACACTCAATGTCCCGTCCGCAAATTCCCGCCGGAAAAAGAACTCGTCATACCTTGCGGCGATAAGTCCCACGTCCCGGCTGCCGTACATATTCCAGAATTCATTGGTAACGGGATCCCGGTACACAGGATCGAAGGCGACCAGCAGAACCGCGGATACAAGCTGAACATCGGCCGCGTTGTCATCCATTACGGTCAGGTTGGCTGCGCGCGCGCCGTTTGAATGCCCGGTAACGCCGATTCGTGAACTATCTACATACGGTAAACTGGCCAGAAGCAACACCGCGTCATACATACCCGTGCCATGCTCATCCCAGCCAGTGCCAGCCGGAAAAAGATCCGAATGTCCGTGCCCATACATATCGATGGATAGTACCACATAGCCGCGCCGGGCAAGCTCGACAAAATTAAGATCCTGCATCTCACGGTGATTAAACCAGCCGTGGCTCACCACAACAGCAGGCGCGGGATTATTCGCCGTGGCAGTGGCGGGCCTGAGCAGCAACGCGCTCAATTGCCTTCCGGCGGGCGTTTCCCAGCGCAAGTCCTTGACGGTTACCCTGCCTCCCTGCGTTTGCACCAAAGACGCGCCGATCCCGCTAATCAACATCAACGCGATTGCGACAACAAACCATTTTTTAGCCGCTTCCTTTCGTTCATTCATACAATTGCCTCCTCATGCAAATATTACGGGAGCAAACCAAGCGCTCCCTGATTAACAAAAAATGTCCCGGCGCTAAATACATTGATGCTGAAATAAACCCGGCTGCCATTGAAGTACACATAGTCCTTGTTCTCCGGTATAACAAGGGTGTCAGTGCCGCGGGTTACGGTCATAAAAACGCTGGAAGGAATTTCCGCATCAATTTCTACAGTGGCGCCTCTTTGTTCGAAAGCCTGTAGCGCATCGTTGAAAAGCAGCGAGGTAAGTTCGGCCAAGTCCACATCCCACGCCATTTCCATAATTCTGGTTAGATCAGTCAGACTGAACAGCCCTACGATCCGCTGATTGCCCGGCAAAAAGCTGTACAAAACCGGGTCGTTGCCCACATGTCCGCCCGAAGTCCAGCCTAAGTTCGCCCGCCGGGAAATGATTGGCCCCATAGTATCACGGAAAGCAACATAACCGGTCGCAGCCGTCAAAGCTTCAAGTTCATCACTTGTCAGGTCACCTATTCCCATGTGGGTATAAACTAAGCTGGCGGTGTTGGAGCGGTTTTCGTTTATCGTAAAGTGTATTCCCTCGAAAGAAAGAGTGGCCCTTGCCAGAGGGGCTACAAAACGCGAAACAGGATCGGAATGGTATGTTGACGTGGTAGCGCGATCCCCCATAGTAATGCCGCCTGTACCGTGGTCTGACGCAATGATTATCATTGTGTAACCGCATTCCCGGGCAAAATCCAGAGCAACGCCGACTGCTTCGTCAAAGGCGAAAATTTCTGACATCAGGGACACAGGCTCGTTACCGTGTGCTGCCCAGTCAATCTTTGAGCCTTCAACCATAAGGAAAAATCCATTTTCGTTTTGGGAAAGCAGTTCAATGGCTTTTCCTGTCATTTCCGCCAGTGAAGGCTGGCTGGGCATAAGGCGCTGTCTGTTGATGTTGTCTATCAGAAAGTGCGGGGCGAATAATCCCCAAACTCTGCCCTCCGTCAGCCCCATCATTTCGTCACGGGTAGTAATAAATTGATATCCTCTTTCGACAAGTCTTTCAATAAGGTTTTCCCCATCCCGTCTGAATGGCGGGGTCATAAACTGGGAACCTGCACTGAAAACAACATCAATATTGCCGTAAACTTGCTGTTCCCCAATTATGTCATATCTGTTCCGTTCCACATGGTGGGCCGAAAAGCCCGCCGGAGTTGCGTGCTGAATGTTGGAGGTTGCGATAAGCCCTGTGGATTTGCCGAGGTGCCGGGCCGCTTGCAGAATATTGGCTACAGGTACACCATCAGGCATTACGCCTACAAACCTGTTATTGGTCAGACGGCCCGTTGCCATGGCTGTGGCGGCGGGGGCGGAATCGGTAATCCCGCCGACAATATAACCATCCGTCCAATATGATCGTATCATGCCGCTTATTAATTCATCCATATTAAGCCTGACGCTCAAATCCACATGGCCTGTTTGCGGATCAAAAGCTTTCAACCATCTTGCCAGAGTTACTCCGTTGGCATCCATGCCATCCGGAACCATAAAGATAATGTTCCTGATTTCTACATTGCCAAGATGGATTTCCCTCGCAAAGGGCGTAAACAACTGTGTTGACGCGGGCTCTGTTACAGTACCGGAAGGCGCGCACCCTCCGGTAAAGGCAATCACTGCGGCAAGGGCGATACAAAGCCATCGTTGATTTTTCAAAAAATTACTCACTGCCATAAAAATTTTCTCCTTAATATCGTTGATTATTAGCTTTAAGCGCTTCGGCAACCGCCGTGAAAATAACAGCCAAAGCATGGGCTCCCGCATCCGGATGGCCAATGCTTCGCTCCCCTACCGTGCCAGCACGCCCCATTTTTGCGGCAATGCGCTCGGTTCTTTTTGCTCCATCTACCGCGGCTTGCGCGCCGGCGCTGAAAGCCTCCACAAAGCCTGCATTTTTTCCGCTTAATTCAATCCAAGTATCCGTGCATGGTATCAGCGCATCGATCAATGTCTTATCACCGACAACAGCGCCACGCCCAAAAGAGCGCTCGCCGCAGGCCTGAATACCCGCTACGGCCGCCTGTAGCAGCACCGCAAAATCCGGCATCGCAAGCGCGGAGCGTTCACCGGCAAATTTGCCAGCCGCACGGAAAGCGGAACCCCAAATTGGCCCGGAAGTACCGCCGCAGTGTTCCATAAGCACTAATGAACACGCATCTAGAAAACTGCCGATATTTTTAGACTCCCCTGCGATAGTTTTCCACTCATGCTTAAGCTGTTTGAAGCCCTTTGCTAAACTCATGCCCAAGTCCCCATCACCTGCATAAGAATCCAGCTCGCAAAATGCGATTTCATTTTTAATGGCGCACTCGCACATAACGTCCACGATATAAATAAGGTTTTCCAGTGAGATCTCGCCGCCCAGAACAGCATATGAACCAGGCGTTTCTACCGTAAAAGAAGCGCTTGAGTTTTCGCTATTCACAGTGGCAAGGGCGGTTAGGTCAGTAGCGTCAGCCGGGCCGGAAATCTTCAATGCCGGGGTATTGCATGGGGCATTGAGCAATCCTTCAAGCTGTTCGTCAAGTTTGAGAATCGAAACAGACGCACCCGCCATGTCTATGCTGGTCATATAGTTTCCCGCGAAGGAGCGAACTATATAAACACCTTTATCCGACAACACCTTGTATATTTCGCTGTTAAGCAGATACAGCTCCATAAGCGGTGTCGCCCCAAAGCCGTTAACCAGCACAGCCACACGTTCATTACCGCCGGCCTTAATGCACAGTTCATCGCAAAGAGAAAGCAGCATCCGGTCTATCATTTCATTGGCGCTTACAAGACCTTCCCGCCTAATTCCCGGCTCTCCGTGAATGCCAACACCATATTCCGCCTCGTTTCCGGCCAGCTCAAATGTAGGCGTTCCTTTGGCCGGTACCGTGCAAGAAGTCAATGCGATTCCGATGCTCTTTACATTGGCAATAGTTTTTTCCGCTATAGCCTTAACCTCTGCAAGTTCACAGCCTTTCTCTGCCGCCGCTCCGGCAATTTTGTGCACAAAAACAGTCCCTGCGACGCCGCGCCGCCCTACTGTATAAAGGCTGTCCTGAACAGCGATGTCATCATCCACTTTCACAAAATCTACGCTGATGCCATCTTCCTGCGCCAGAAAAGCGGCATTTTTGAAGTTCATCATATCGCCTGAGTAGTTCTTGATAATCAGCAAAGTCCCCTTACCGCTGGCAGTTTCCCGGATTGCCTGATACACTTGCATTTGGGAAGGGGAAGCAAATACATCGCCGCATACGGCGGCATCAAGCATTCCTGTTCCGACAAATCCGGCATGGGCTGGCTCATGCCCGCTGCCTCCGCCGCTTATAAGGCTTACCTTGCCCTTGTTTAGCTTTCTCTTTTTTATTATCTTGTGCCTGCTTTTGTATTCCAGCTCAGGGTGCGCCATTACAATACCCATGCACATCTCATGTACAATATTTTCAGGCTTATTTATGAATTTTTTCATACTACACCCCTTTTTTTGTACGCTTGCCCGATTTTATCAGCGGTAATAATGGCAGCCGCTACCATGTTAGGCGTTACGGCGAAAGGCATGGCGTGTACGGATTCCTCCGGTATGCAGGCCTTTTCTGCCACTTCCATTAGCTGATCCTGAGTGATGTTGTTCACTCCAATATCCGCAAGGCACACAGGAAGCCCTACCGCGCGGCAGAAGCCCAGCACTTCTTCTATTTCTTCTGTCGGCGCATTTTCTAGCACCAGTTGCGCCAATGTTCCAAAAGCCACTTTTTCACCGTGATAGTAAGAGTGTGTGCCTTCAAGCGCCGTTAGGCCATCGTGTATGGCGTGGGCGGCGGCTAAGCCTCCGCTTTCAAAGCCCAAGCCTGACAACAAGGAATTGACTTCGATTATGTTTTCCAGCGCGTGGGTGACCGATTTGCTTTCCACAGCGGCCTTCGCTTTTACTCCATCCTTAAGCAATATTTCGTAGCAGAGTTTAGCCAGCGCAAGGGCTGTATTTGTGCCCTTTGCCGCCACAGCGAAGCCTTCTCTATAACCGCATGGCAGGCCCGCGTTTACATTCGCGTATGAGGCTGCGCTTGCCCGCGCTTCGAAGTATGTTGAAAGCGCATCCCCCATGCCGGAAACCAGAAAGCGCACCGGCGCGTTTGCGATAATGACAGTATCCACAAGCACCACACTGGGACTTTGTTTAAAATACGCATAGTCGTCAAAAGCGCCGTCTTCGGTATACAAAACCGCCGAATGGCTTGTGGGCGCGTCTGTCGCGGCAATGGTCGGCACTATGATGACATTTTCGCCTTCGGCAACACATTTCGCGGTGTCAATGGCTTTGCCTCCGCCGATACCGACGGTACAGTCGCACGAGTTGGCCTTGGCGATTTCTTTCAGGCGCTGTACTTCTTTCCTTGAACATTCGCCGCCAAAATTGCTTTCCACAAATCGCACGCCAAACCGCGCGGCTGTGGCATCCAGTTTGTCTTTTACCCGCGCTACATCATCTTTGTGGGCTATTAGGAGCGCCGATGTACCGAATGTCCGCACAAAGTAGCCGAGGTTTTTAAGCTCGTCCTCGCCTTGAACATACTTTGACGGACTAATAAACGCTTTTCTCATAAGTTTGGCCTTCCTTTCATCAATTTTTATACACTGCCGGCAGGTAAAAAGCTGGCATTAAAATTATTGTACCCTTGCTTTTTCACCCGCGCATTAGACAAAAACGCTTATTTTTTGCAATTTTTTATGGTAAAATATTGACATTGTTGCGCAAAATCGTAATTTTTTGATTTTTTCATGATTATGGAGGCTTAATGCAATGAAAGCTTGCTATATGAAACTTAACAAAATATTGGATTTAAAAAAATGGCAAACCCTGCAGGACTCGCTCGCTCTGGTAACAAAGCTGGCCATTATAACCGTTGACCATAAAGGAATTCCCATCACGGCCCACAGCGACCCCCGCCCTTTCTGCACGCATATCCGCAGCGAACCGGATTTGGTGAAATACTGCCATAAATGCGATGCCAGGGCAGGCCTTGAAGCTGTCAGGCTAAACGCCCCTTATATTTACTTGTGCCATTGCAAAATTGTGGATCTCGCAATCCCTATCACCATTGACGACAAATATATAGGCGCTATAATGGCAGAGCAAATTCGCCTGCCGGAAAACGAAGAACACGCAGCCTTGGAGCAAATCCTTGTCTCGCCAGCCACAGGCTTCTTTCCTAATGAGGAATTGCGGCGTATGTATGAAGCAATTCCAGTTCTTCCATATAAAGAAATCGAGAGAGTAGCCGGAATGCTACGAGACCTCTGCTACTACATAGTGGAAGAATCGATGAATAAAAACCTGCTTTTGGAAATGTATGAAAGAATGCTTCCGCTAAAAGAAGGAGCGCCTATTCCTCTTTCCGACGGCTATTCTTTAGAAAGCATAGAGCATTTGAAAAAAGAGCTTGGCAATGCGGTAACAAACGCTTATGTAAAAGTACCGCATAACGATCAGTTTCCGTACAAAAATCCTGTGCTTGAGCCCGCGTTCAGCTATATTTACAGGAATAAAGGGGAGAACATATCCCAAGAAAAGATGGCTGATTTATGCAACATCAGCGCCAGCTATTTCAGCAGGCTTTTTGTCAAAGAAACAGGCGAAACTTTCCCGAAGTTTATTGCCCGACAGAAGGTTGAGTGGTCAAAGCAATTGCTGGTAAAGACCGATCTTCCCATCTCTCTTATCAGCGATGAACTGGGATTCAGCGACCCAGGCTACTTTATAAAAACATTCAAAAAGCATGAAAGCATCACTCCGGCTGTCTACCGGAAGTACTACACAGGTTTACAGGCCAAAACGTAACACCGCCCTCCCTTGCGGGTACTGCCGCCGCTATTCCCGCAAAACCTTCATAAGGTCAAAGACCGCCATGCTGACAAGTATGGTTATTCCCGTAAAAAAGGCGATAATTCTTATCGTAAGGCTAGGTATGTGCTGGGGAGCTGCCGCGAAAACAATCTCGCCAGCGGAAGTTCTGGTTTGCTGGTATCCTCCAAGCCCGACAATGCGGATAAAGCGCTCCTGCGTGGAGGCATAGCCCAGTTCCCGGGCGAAAACGGACAGCGTATCGGGGTCATGAAGAAGGGCGTTCATGGTGTTTTCCAGTTCCCGGTTTATCAGCCGCAGGTTTTCTATGTTCGCTTCTTGCCGCGCCTGTTCGTTTTGAAGCTGGCGGTACGCAAAGAGTCCCCTGTCGCCGAAGGAAAAAGCCAATAGTCCGTACACAAGAACTCCGGCCCAAATCGCAAAGGAGTATTTTACCACTTTCATTGCTTCAATTTACGGTATTTTGCAAGATTTCTTGATAAGGCAAGCATCACCGTCCCGCCCAAAACGTGGTTTTATCTATCGACATATCGGGAAAATCGTCTTATACTCATTACATAACAAAATAAAGAAATTAGTTAGGAGGCGGAAAATGACTGAAGTCCTGTCTATCGTGCTTGGAGGGGGAAAGGGTACCAGGCTGTTTCCTTTGACCAAGGAGCGGGCCAAGCCTGCGGTTCCTTTTGGGGGCAAGTTCCGGCTGGTGGATATTCCCATATCAAACTGTATCAACGCGAATTTAAAGCAAATTTACGTGCTTACCCAGTTTAATTCGGCTTCGCTTCACCTGCATCTTTCCCGGACGTACAAGTTCGACTCGTTTTCGGGGGGGTTCGCGGAAATCCTCGCGGCGGAGCAGTCGTTTGACAACGCTCACTCCGGCTGGTTCGAGGGAACGGCTGACGCGGTGCGCAAGAACCTTGTCCACTTTAAGACGCACGCCCCTTCGTACTACCTTATACTGTCCGGGGATCAGCTCTACCGCATGGATTTACGGGATTTGTTGCAGAAGCACAAAGATTCGGGGGCGGCGATAACCATCGCCTGTACGCCGGTTGACCGGGAAACGGCGAGCTACCTTGGCATACTGAAGGCGGACAAAAACAATGTCATTACCGAGTTTCTGGAAAAGCCCGGCCCGGAGAAAGACATTTCCGGTTACAAGATTCCCCATGAGCTGAAAAAGGGCAAGGAGAAGGGGGGCGAATATTTGGCGTCTATGGGCATTTACATCTTCAACAGCCCGACAATGGAAGCGTGTCTGGACAACACCCTTACCGATTTCGGCAAAGAAATTATCCCTCAGGCCATTAACCGCCTGAAGGTGAATGCCTACGTGTTTAACGGCTACTGGGAGGACATAGGAACCATCAAGAGTTTTTACGAGGCGAACCTTGACCTTACCACCCTGTGGCCCCGTTTCGATTTTTATGACGAGGCCCATCCCATCTATACCCATTCCAGATGTCTGCCCCCGTCCAAAATGAATTTCAGCAATATGAATCAGTCTATTGCCGCTGAAGGGTGTATTATTACCAACGCGTCCATTACCGACTCGATTGTCGGGGTTAGAACGATTATCGAGTCAGGTTCCAGCCTGAACGGGGTTGTTTGCATGGGGGCGGACTACTACGAAACCGAGCATCAAAAACAGAAGAACGCCGAGGCCCGGATTCCCAACGTGGGCATAGGCAAGGGCGCTCTTGTGAAACGGGCGATTATCGACAAGAACGCCTGCATTGGCGAGGGCTGTCGTATCGGGGTGGACGACAACATAACCCGCGCGGACGGCGAATACGATAATTACCACATTGTAGACGGGATAATTGTAATTCCGAAGAAGGCGGTGTTTTATCCGGGGACGGTGATTTAGAGGAAAGCGCTGGGGGCGGGGGGCAAATGATGTTACCTCGTAAACCGCTGGTAAACTATGTTTCCAACGGTAAGAAGATCATCACTAATGCTTGCCGGCCACGTGTGAATAAAAAGGGCGCTGTCTCTTGCTTCGACCGTAAAAACGCCGACTTCCCTCCATTGGGGAACTATATCGCTTGTATTGGAGTAAAGAATCGCGGTGCTTCCCTCTATGGTTAGTACAATCCTGTTTGAAGACATGGCGACCCAAGTGCCCTGCAGAGGATCACTTGGATCGGAGGCGACAGTAAGATAGTGGGGGAAGCTGAAGCAACTGGCAAGTAACATGGCCCCAAGAAGTAAAAAGATAAACGGCAATCTCTTCATGGTTAACACCCCCATTCAGCGCAGTGTAGCACGAGAAGGCAGTTACTGTCAATTTTTCATTCAGGTGGTCGTGAATTCCGGAGGGGCTACCTTGCGTATGCCAAAGAAATGTGTTATACATTAGCTTTAGCCCTGTATGGGGGCAAGAAAATGCGCCATTGTAGAGGAGCTTTATCATGAAAAGAATGTCTGTTTTTGTTGCGGTTGCCGTGGCGGCGGCTTTTGCGATAACCGCCTGCCGGTCAGCGCCGACCGGGGAAGATCAGTGGGCGGCTGCCGAGCCCCCGTTTGTCCAGCAAGCCCAAGCTAACCCTGACGAAGTGTATGTGGGCATTGGAACCGGACGGGCGATGTCAATGAACGCGGCCCGGCAAATGGCGGAGAACCGCGCCAGGGTGTCCATTGCCCAGCAGATGAACTCTTCCGTCAGGAACATGATCACCGACTACACCGGAACCTCCGAACTGGAACCGGCGATGCTTCAGTTCTTCGAGACCGTTTCCAGAACCCTGACCGAAGTAGAACTCCGGGGAACCCGCCCTGACACGCGGACACGCCGGGACGGAAACACCTTCGAGGCATGGACGGTTATAACCATTTCGAAAAGCGACGCGCACAGCACAATAGCCAACGCCGCCGCGTCCGCGCATATGCTGGCTCCTCATGCCAGCGCCGCGCTGTGGTCGCTGGATCGCATGGATGCCGCTTTCGAACAGCGTGATACTCCGGCTATCATCAGGGACTAGCACGGGCAGGGCAGGGCGGAAAGCCGTTCTGCCCGCTGTGTTTTCCCGTACATCAATAATTCGTGTATGAAAAAGCCTATTCTGGTTGTGTTAGCCGCCGGTATCGGAAGCCGCTACGGCGGGATCAAGCAAATGGAGCAATTCGGCAGTCACGGCGAAGTGCTTCTGGATTATTCCGTTTTCGATGCCCTGCGCGGCGGCTTTGGGAAGGTGGTGTTTATCATCCGGCGCGACCTTGAAAAAGATTTCAGGGAGGCCGTGCTGGCCCGCATGGAAGGCAGCGTAGAATACGAATTGGCGTTTCAGGAACTGGACAGCCTTATTCCGCCGGATATTTTGGCGGAGGCGAAAAAGAACGGCAGAACCAAGCCGTGGGGAACCGCCCACGCCCTGCTCTGCGCCGCCAGCGCAGTCGACGCGCCCTTTGCGGCAATCAACGCCGATGATTTTTACGGCAGGGAAGCTTTTGCCGCAATGGGCGGGTTTCTTGCCGGCCCGGATCTCAAAGACGGCGCTATCGTGCCATACAAGCTGGAACCCACGTTAAGCCCGGTAGGTACGGTTGCCCGTGGAGTCTGCGAAGTCAAAGACGGATACCTCGTTTCCATAGACGAGCTTACGGCCATCGAAAAAAAGGACGGCGTAATTTTTAACACCGCAAGCGATGGCGCAAGGCGGGAACTGGAACCCGGAACCCCCGTTTCCATGAACTTTTTGGGCTACCCGCACAGCATACTCCCAAAGTTCAAGCAGTATTTTGACGAATTTATCGCCGCTTCCGGCAGGGAGCTGAAAAGCGAATGTTATCTTCCCAAGGCGTCCGACTGGTTTATCAAGAATAACTACCTGAAAATGCGGGCCCTCCACGCGGACGCTGAGTGGTTCGGCGTTACCTACAAGGAAGACAAACAAGCGGCAATCGAGCGCCTAAAGGCCCTTACATCCCAGGGAGTCTACCCTGCGCCTCTTTGGGGGTAACTCCCTCCAGTTCCAGAAGGGCCTGTTTTTTCTCCAAGCCCCCGGCGTAACCGGTAAGGTTGCCGTCAGAGCCCAGTACCCGGTGGCAGGGGATAAGGAGAGAGATAGGGTTATGCCCCACGGCTCCGCCTACGGCTTGGGCCGACCCTTTCCCCCCGGCAGGGCCAAGCCGGGCAGCCAAGGCCCCGTACGTCGTTGTCTTGCCGTAGGGTATCGACAGAAGGAGCTTCCACACCGCCTGCTGAAATTCCGTCCCCACGGGCGAAAGGGGAACCTTTTTCACTTCAGGGTTTTTCCCGGTAAAATAATCTTTAAGCCATGAACGTAAAGAGGCGAAAACCGGATAATCCGGCGCTTCAAGCCATTTCTCCGTGCCGGGCGGAAAATATTTCTGCCCGATAAACCACAGGCCGCACAGGGCATTGTTTTCCGCAGAGGCCTGTACCGCCCCCAATGGCGTTTCCGTAATAAACGTATACATCACTTCCCCTTTCCGCTTATTTCGTCTATGCGAATTTTCCAGACCGCTGTACGGTCAAGGTTTTTTTCTATCGCCTTGTCAAAGGCTTCCATGTTGCCCGGCGTATAACGCTTTGAAATAAGGGCCAAGGCGTGTATCTTTTCTTTCCGGCTTGTAACTTCCAGCGCAACACCGTGTATCACCGCCGATTCATAGCCAATGGAAAACTCTCCGGGCGCCTCCCGCACTTGCCCCACGCAACAGACGCACACCCGGTTTTGATGTCTTACATTGCCGATTTTATGCCCTTCCAGTGCGGAATGGAAATACAGCCAGTTCTCTTCACGGGCCATAGAAAGGGGGACGCAGTAAGGAGCGCCGTCGGGATTTACCGTCGCCATTACCGAATAGGCGCACGTGTCCGCCACAGCGAGGGCACGGTCACGGGACAGCTCCCGGTCTTTTCTACGCATAGTTCGCACCGCTTCCTCCTTCTGGTTTCCGGCTTTTACCGGGCCCTATATTGATGCCGCCGTTTCCGCAAGTGATAGTTCCTTGCGAACCAAATTGCCGATAATCTCCGTTGGGGATTGCTTTGTTGCCAGCATTTTTGCGGTAAGGTATTCCGCTGATAGCTGGTCAAGCATGACCATCCTGTTACGGTGCTTTATAAATGGCCCTTGGACACTGGGATCAACTTCCGGCGTGGTTCTGGTCAAAATTTCGTCAAGCTCCCAAGCATCTTTTTCTGTCATGTCAGACATAATAACCGCCTTCCTCCACATGGCAATAAAACTCTTTTCTGCACTTCATGGCATGAAAAACATTGCAACTTCCATCTTTCCTGATATTATACATTACCTCAATTAAATTGCTGTTTCCGTCAAATCCAATAAGCAAGTATTTATTGGCATACTTGGGGAGTAGGCCATCAAAAACAACCGTTGCCAATGCCCGGTGAATATCTTCTTCGGAGACACCGTGACGGAACGCCGACTTGTTTATCTGGACATCCATAATCCGATTTTAACCCCTTTCCCGTCCAAAAACAAGCGAGATAGTCCCCCCGGTAAGCAAGCACAGCGCAGAAAAAATTATCTCAAAGCCGTTTCCAAATCCCCCCGGATACAGAACCAAAAGAGAGCCCGCCACAAGTCCCAAAACAGCGCCGTAGGTTTCTCCGGGCGCTTTTGCCAACAGCCAGCGCACCAGCGCGGCCCCGGCTAAAAGCCCTATTACCGTGCCAAGCGCCACCGGCACAATGAGCGGGATATTCAATTCAGAGACAGCTTGAACAACAGTGCGGTACAGCCCCATGACAAGGAGCAAGAACGAACCGGAAGTTCCGGGGATGATCATCGCCACCGCGGCAAGCGCCCCCCCCGCCGCGAGGAACGCGAACACAGGCGGCGTAAAGGCAGTGTGCGGGGCGGCCTCTTCCACGGGCCCCAGCATGGCCATTAGCGCCATAAGCGACAGGGCGGCAATGCCGCACAGCGCCGCCGGAAGAGGGGGCAATATCGAGCCAGGCTTTTGTACCCTGCGGTACACCATCGGCATACTGCCCGCGATAATGCCGATAAAAAACCAGTAGGTTGGAACCGGATGATTCGCAAACAACACGGTAATTAGCCTACTAAAAAGGAAAATGCCCGCAATGCCGCCAATTACTAGGGGAAGCAAAAATTTCCACGCGGCAAAGATTTTTTTGACATTGGGCGTAATAACCTGTATCAGGCGGTCGTACACATTAAACACCACAGCGATTGTTCCCGCCGAAACTCCGGGAATCACCGTGGTAACGCCCAAAACAAGCCCGGCAATTGCCAATTTGATTAGTTCCATAACGACATTAATTGTATAGGAATTCCAGTGTAAAGAACAATAACGGCTAAGGGCTCCCGCGCCGCGATTCCGTGATAATGCCCCTCAAAGCCACCGGCCTGGAAAAAATCATCGTATTCATGGTATTGACGAAAAGTGAAATTCACTGATACCATTGCAGTCGTGACTTTGCGGGGAAGGAAGGGATAGTAGTATTAACCGAGGCAACATTTTTACAATTTTGGCCCTGACTCTGGTGTGGGTAATCCTTATGGAGAACTTTAACCCCATTACCCTTGTAAGCGGGGCGCTGGTGAGCTGGGCATGCCTGGCCTACAGCAACAAGTTCCTCCCCTTTAGGAGAATTGAGAATGTCAATTTTCTTAGGCTGGTGCTGTACCCCTTTTTCCTGATCGGGCAGATATACGCATCCGGTCTTTATGTCATTAAGATAATTTTTTCGGGGGAACGGGTAGACGTAGTTGAAATAAAGACAAAAATAACCAACGATTCGCTGCGGGTTATCCTTGCCGATTCCATAACGCTTACCCCCGGCTCCATTTTGCTGGACATGAACGATGACAAGTTAACGCTTGTGTGGTTAAGGCCAAAGACGGCTCCGGATCCGAAAGATACTCATGATATAGACGGGCAGTTAAAGGCTAAACTGGAAAATCAGATTATTAAAGCGCAGAAATAGGAACGCGTTGTAAGCGGGGTAGTGGGGTAGTATGGAAATTTTGTTGTGGGTTATGTTGGCGTACCTTGTTCTCTTCCTTGTCAGGGTTGTAAGGGGGCCGTCTATATGGGACAGGCTTTTGGGAATGAGCCTTGTATCTACAAAAATTATCGTCATTATTGTAATTTCCGCCTCTCTTACAGAGTCGGCGTTTCTTTTGGACTTTGCGATTATCTACGCCCTTTTTGGGTTTATTGGCATAATTTTTGTCGCCCTTTTTCTTGCTGAAAGAAGCTCCGGCAAAAAAAAGGAGGAACGATAGTTGGAAAACCTGCACGTACTTATTGGCAGCGTTATTACCGTAATCGGCGCGGTGTTTATGTTCTTTGGCATCGTAGGCATATACAGGTTCAAGAACTTTTATCCGCGGATACTGATCACCTCAAAAATTGACACGGTAGGAATGTTGACATTCATGATAGGCATAGCCATCAGGCACGGCTTCAGCCATTTTTCCCTAAAAGTGTTGTTTATAACAACCATCATGATGATACTTAACCCGCTTTTGGCTTACATTGTTACCCGATCCGCGTATTTGAGCGCGCACAAAATCGAGGACAGCCGCCAGTCCGGGAAAGAGGTGTAACGTGATATATCCAATGCTTGCCCTGTGGATAATAAGCGCCCTGCTTATTCTAAGGGAAAACAACAACACCAGAATACTTATTTACATGGGGATATTCGGCTTAATATCCGCCATTTGCTTCTACATTCTTGGCGCTCCCGATGTGGCTATGGCAGAGGCCGCCATAAGCGCCTTTACCACCGTTTTTATCATAGTTCTACTGGAAAGGTTTTACGGCATTGGGGGGGACAGGGAAGAGCAGGAAGATCAGGCCAAGCGGACAAAGACCAGCCCCGTAAAGTACCTGTTGCCCGCGGGCTTTACCGCCGCCATATTCTTTCTGTCGGTGTACTTTATGCCCGACAACGAGGTAAATACGTACCTTAAAGATTTTTACCTGGCAAGATTCAGGGAAGATGTGGGCGGGCTAAACCCCGTAGCGACCATTTTGCTAAGTTATCGTATGTACGACACCTTGTTCGAGGCATTAGTGCTGGTTGTCGCTGTCGTCGGGGTAATACATATGTCCGATTTCAGCGAAATAGCCGCCAAAGACGGCAAGCACAGCGAGATAGAAGGCTACAGCATGGCTATATTCGCAATGCGCATAATCTGCCCCTTAATACTTATCTTTGGCGTGTATCTTATCCTTAACGGGCATATATCCGCCGGCGGGGGCTTTGTGGGCGGGCTTGCGATAGCCTCCTTCTTCGTGGCAAGGTTTATGATATACAACATATACGACCTGCCCATTCTTAAAGTGAACAAAATGGAAGAACTGGTATTTGTCGCCATTGCGCTATTGGCGGTGGCGGCGGCGTTCCAAGGCTTGTTTAGCTACGCCCTTACCCCCCTGTTAAAAGAGATTTACCTTATTGTAATGAATGCGCTAATAGGGCTAAAAGTGGCGTGCGGGTTTATCATCTTGTTCTACAGATATGTAGCTATCGAAAGGAAATAAGGCTATGAGATTTGAATTGGTGGAAGTTTTCGCTGTTCTCATGTTTTTTGTAAGTTTTTACGGGCTTATTGTGAGCAGGAATGTCATAAAGTCCATAGTTTTCATTGTGGTAATGGAAACGGCTGTTATCATGTTTTTTCTGACCCTTGGCTACCGGGCGGGGATTCTGGCTCCAATAGGCCCCCACTTGGATAGCGTGTACGGGTTTGAGATGCTGGCGGATCCCTTTCCTCAGGCGCTCATGATAACGGCGATTGTTATCGGGCTTTGCGTTACGGCTGTAATGGTAATTATGGCGATTACGTTAATGCGAAAGTTTAACTCGACAGACTGGGACACCATTAAAAGAAAGGGTATGGAATAGGATATATGCTTACTTATATTGTCATCGCTCCGATAGTGATAGCGGTTCTCTTGTACCTTCTCCCTTTTGAAAGAACAGCCAGAGCCATCGCCATTGCCGCCCAAGCCGCCCTGACAGCTTATGCGTATTGGATTTTCTCGCTCAGCAAAGAGGGGGATATTATTACCATAGTGGGGGGCCATTACAGCGTTTTGGGGATCGCTCTTGTGGCGGACAGCATGTCGGCTTTCTTTGTGCTGCTTACAGGCTTTTTCTTTTTGGTTGCCGTCATTTACAGTTACGCTGAAAACCACAGCCGCCTGTTCTGGTTTCTTATGTTTATTTGGCAGGGATCGCTGTTGGGGATTTTCCTGTCGGGGGATATGTTCAATATCTTCGTACTGGTAGAAGTCGCCACAGTCATAGTTGCCGTGCTTATCATGTACAACCAGCAAAACAGGTCTTTGTACGACGGCATGATTTATTTTACCGTGAACATCGTTGTCATGCAGTTTTATCTTTTGGGCATAGGATACCTGTACAGGCTGGTAGGCACAATGGACATAAACCGCGCCGCGGAACTGGTCGGCGGCTACGACCGTCATTACCTTATACTGCCCTATGCCCTTATAATGACCTTTGTTGCCCTTAAGTGCGCGTTATTACCCCTGTATAGCTGGCTTCCCAAGGCCCACGGCTCCCCGGCCGCTCCGCCGGCGGTGTCCGCGATTCTTTCAGGGCTGCACATAAAATGCGCCGTGTATCTCTTTTTAAGGTTTCAAACAATTTTTCACCCCATTGACGCATCGCAGTTCTTCCTTGCCGTTGGTATCATTACCGGCATTGTAGGGTTTATTTTCGCCATGTCCCAGACAGACATAAAGCTCATACTCGCGTACCATACCATTTCCCAAGTTGGCCTTATTTTTACCGGGCTTAACATACCCGACGTATACGCCGAACTTGGGGGGCTGTACCACACCATAAACCACGCTCTATTTAAGGGGGGGCTCTTTCTTAGCGCCGGGGTAATTGTAAAAGCGTACCACACAAGGGACGTGTACAAAATCCGCGGCCTTATGAGAACATACCCCGTAATAGGGGCTGCCACGTTAATGGCCATTTTCGGCATTACCGGAGCGCCATTCTTTAACGGAAGCATCTCCAAGTACTTTATGGCGACCGGGGCGGAAAGCCTTTTGAACGGGGTACTTATCTTTATGAGTTTGGGGACGATAATTTCTTTCGTAAAATACTCCACCATGCTTTTTGGCAAGAGGGAGTCTGGGGAAGAAGTAGTCAAAATTTCCGCGCTTAAACAAATATCCATCCTGATTATGGGGGTGCTGTGTTTTGTTACGGGCATCTTCGGCGTCCAGTCCATAGAGTTCCTGTTTGGCGTTACCGTCAGCATTGACATAATGGGGTACTTGGAGAAAATAATAATTTTCTTTGTAAGCCTCGGGGCAGGGTACCTGATATACAAGTACTATGTAAAGAAAAGCGCCCTGCTTAAGCGCTTAAAACACTTCGAGCTGGGGTTCAGGGGGATATGCGCGGCAATGGGTGTATTTTTTGCCGTTATTTTAATATTTGTCGGATTTTTTACCCGTTAAGGAGAGCGAATTATGGATGTGTATGCAAGACTTAAAGAACTGAACCTGACTCTGCCGGATCTTCCCGCCATAGGGGGGATTTACAAACCCGTGCGGCAGGCGGGGGACTGCCTGTACGTGTCAGGCCAGTTAGCAATCAGAAACGGCGAACCGGTGTTTCCGGGGAAGCTTGGTGGCGGGGTAACTGTCGAGGAAGGACAGGAAGCGGCAAGGGCCTGCGTGCTTAATGCCCTGAGCCATCTTCACAACGCCTTGGGAGACCTTAACAAGATCAAAGGCGTGGTAAGATCCCTTGTGTTTGTCCAAAGCGCCGAGGGCTTTAGCCAGCAGCCTCTGGTGGCTAACGGGGCCACGGGCCTACTAAGGGATATTTGGGGCGAGGACGGCCTTGGCGCGCGGTCGGCTTTTGGGGCCAATGAACTGCCCCGTGGCGTAAGCGTGGAAATAGAGTTTATTTTCGCGGTTTAAGGTCGCGGAAAAAGGCGGTGCGAAATGGAAAAAAGCAATTACGTTCTGGAAAACACGGAAGAGTTAATCAGCCCGGCGCTTGTTTATTACAAGGACATAATCCTTGATAACACCAAGCGCATCATAGAAATGGCCGGTGGGCCGCAGTACCTGTGGCCCCACGTAAAGTCGCATAAGGCCGCCGGAATGATTGACATGCAGATTGGCCTAGGCATAACACGGTTCAAGTGCGCCACCGTTGCTGAAGCCGAAGTTACGGCGGAAGCCGGAGCGGCCCAAATCCGCGCCGGGACGCTTTGTCCGGAACGTTCCCCCCTGCACATCATTTTGGCCTTTCCGCTTGTCGGCCCCAATATCGCCCGCTATTTGCGCCTAGCAAAGGCGTACCCGCAGACGGTTTTTTACGCCATAGGCGATGATTTTGAATGTCTTTCGGCCTTGGCTGGTGAGGCCTGCCAGATGGGGATGAACATGAATGTCCTTGTTGATACGGACATTGGTATGCACCGCACCGGCGTTTCCCTTGACGCGCTGGAATCCCTGTACGAGCGCTGCGCTCTCTTAAAAGGCATAACGGTAAAGGGCCTACATTGCTATGACGGACACTCTAGGGATCAGGATTTAGAACAGCGCAGGGCAAGGCTTGAAGAAAACGACCGCAAAGTGCTTCAGATACAGAAATCGCTTGTACAGAAAGGGCTTGAGTGCGGAATATTGGTCATGGGGGGAACCCCCAGCTTTCCCTGCCGGACAGGTCAGGAACATTTTTACCTGTCTCCGGGAACGCTTTTTATCGGCGACTGGGGGTATTACGCCAAATTTCCGGACATTGCCTTTACCCCCGGCGCGGCGGTGTTTTGCCGGGTAGTGAGCCATCAGACGAAAAACACCTTCACCCTGGACTTGGGCCACAAGGGAATCGCCGCAGACCCTGCCGGAGATCGCGGAATAATCACGGGGCTGGAAGAAGCCAAGCCCGTGTTTCAAAGCGAGGAGCATTGGGTGTTCTCACTTCCGCCTGGCAAAGAGCTGCCCCCCATTGGCAGCAGCCAGTACGTAATTCCCGCCCATATTTGCCCAACATCGGCCCTTTATCCCGAACTACAGGTCGCGCAGGGCGGAAAAATTGTCGGGCAGTGGCAGGTAAGCGCAAGGAACCGCAAGATAACGTATTAGCTGACGTGTTGACAGTAACGCGAATTGGTGATACTTTGGACGCGGCGGCGTATTTTTCGCGCCGGAAAGCTAACGATAAACAAATATTGATAACACACCTGTGCCAGACACCCGTCGTTATACCAAAAAAGTAGTGTTATTTAATAAACAGGAGTTTCACATGAAGAAAATGGTTAGAGTTTTAGGCATTGCGGTTCTTACCGCGATAATCGGTTTTTCAGCGGCAGGCTGCCAGAGGCGGGAGGGCGTTATCCTCCCGGGAATGGGTCAGGTGGAGCCGAGAACGGGGGTACATAACCCTCATTCATTAATCAATGTGGGCCAGCTTTTGCACCTGATGGGAAGGGATGACGTTATACTGGTAGATGTTTCGGAGACGCCGACTCAGGTTATACCCGGAGCCGTCTGGCTTGACCACACTTTGCTTATACATGACGTTGATGGCGGCAGACAGATGACGCAGACCCTGGAAGTTCATGAATATGTTTTGGGACGCCACGGCATCAGTAATGATCACACCATTGTTCTTTATTGCAATCAGTTCAACCTTTGGGCTACCCGTATACTTTTGCATCTCAGGGCTATAGGCCACGACAAGGTAAAACTGCTTGACGGCGGCACAAGCGCGTGGATTGCCGCGGGCGGGAGTGTGCATAGCGGGCCCCAGCCCTCCAGAGCCCCGGCGCAGTTCAGAGCCGTAAACCGGGTGGGCTTTTTCCGCGCCGATCTGGCGGATGTTTTGGATGCCAAGCACAACCCGAATTGGGCGATTCTTGATGTCAGGACTCAAGCCGAATGGGATGCCGGACGGATACCAAGCGCCATCCAGTTTACGTTTCCCACTGATGTCCGAAACCCTGACGGGACATTCAGGTCAGCCGGGGACTTTGAAGAACTGTTCAGGGATATTTCCCCAGACCAAAGAATCATTGTGTACTGTCTGGGCGGCACAAGATCGGCGAATATGTGGTTTGTATTCACCGACATCCTTGGCTGGCCGCAGCGGACTTTGCTTTCCTACGGCTGGTGGCACTACGAAGCCTCTGGTTCGCCGATTGAGCGCTAAGGGTTAAGGCAGGCCGCCCGGCCTGCCTTAAATTTATTGACAGCATACTTGACCAAACCGCCCGTTTCAGGGTATAAAATTCTTTCAAGTTGTGTTCGAGAAGGATAGTCTATGTATGCATTGATGGAATTCAAGGGGAAACAGTACAAGGCCGAAAAAGGGGCGCTTTTGCAAGTCGACAGGATTGACGCGGAGCCCGGTTCGGCTGTGGATATTGATTCGGTACTCCTTGTTTCGGGGGATACGGTAACGGTGGGGGCCCCGTACGTTAAGGGAGCCAAGGTCAAGGCGGTGGTGGAAAGCCATAAAAAGGCGGCCAAGATCATCGTGTTCAAGTACAAGCCCAAGAAGGATTACCGGCGCAAGCAGGGCCACCGCCAGCAGTATTCGGTAATCAAGGTTCAGGACATTATCGGGGCCTAACCTTACGCCCATGATTCAGGTTGACATGGTTTTGGACGGGGCGGGTCTGCTCGCGTCCTGCCGGGTATCCGGTCACGCGGGGGCTGGCAAGCGGGGCGGCGATATTGTCTGCGCCGCGGTTTCGGTTCTTGCCCGGACGCTTGTGCAAGTCCTTTCCGGAAGGGAAGGTATAACAGTCCGGGGCAGTATCCCGGAGCGGGGAGATTTTTGGATGGAAGCGGAGTATACCCCCCAAGGTAAGGGGTTTCTTGCCGGGGCCGGGGCCTTCTTTGTCGAGGGGGCGCTGTCCGTTTCCGCCGAATTTCCGGCGTATTGCAAGGTAATTATTGATCGGAGGAATTGATATGGCACGTAAACGGGGCGGCTCAGGCGCGAAAAACGGACGGGACTCTAACCCCCAGTACTTGGGCGTCAAGGTGTTTGGCGGGACTGCGGTAAGGGCCGGTTCTATCATTGTGCGCCAGCGGGGAACCAATATCCATCCGGGGCCCAATGTGGGCTGCGGGGGGGATTATACCCTTTTTGCCCTTAAAGACGGAATGGTTTCCTTTATTCAGCGCCGGGGCCGGAAAATGGCCGCGGTTATTCCGGCAGGGGAATAGGGATTACGGGTGGAGACCGGGAATTGCGTTCGCTGTCTCCGCATTGCACGGCAAATTAGGATGTATGCAGAAGTTTGCCGATGAAGCGCTTATCGAAGTATCCTCAGGCGGCGGCGGGAACGGCTGTGTGGCGTTCCGGCGGGAAAAGTATGTCCCCAAGGGCGGGCCTTCCGGCGGCGATGGCGGCCGGGGCGGCGATGTGATTTTTTCAGTCCGCCGGAACCTGCGTACCCTTGCCCATTTGAAGTACAAGCAGAGCTTTAAGGCCGAAAACGGGCGGGACGGCGAAGGCAAAGGCTGTTATGGCCGCAACGGGGAACACATAACTGTTTTCCTGCCGCCGGGTTCGGTTGTCAAAGACGCGAAAAGCGGGGAACTTGTCCGGGATTTCGGCAAGGACGAAAGCGATTTCCTCTTTCTGAAAGGGGGAAACGGCGGATGGGGGAACATTCACTTCAAATCATCGGTCAATCAGGCCCCGCGAAAGGCCCTGCCGGGAAAACCGGGGGAAAAGCGCAGTCTGCGGGTAGAACTGCAAATGCTGGCGGACGTGGGCCTTGTGGGGTTCCCCAATGCCGGAAAATCTTCCCTTCTGGACGCCTTTACCAACGCCCGCCCCAAGGTAGCGCCGTACCCCTTTACCACCAAAATACCCAACCTTGGGGTTCTTACTCTGGGCGGCGGGCATGAGGACTCAAAAGACATTATCATTGCCGATATACCGGGGCTTATCGAGGGGGCCTCTCAGGGGCTTGGGCTGGGAATCCGTTTTTTAAAGCATATTTCCCGCACGGCGGTTCTGGCGTTTCTTGTAGACATTGGGGAGGACAATTTTCTGGAGGCTTTTGACATACTGCACCGGGAACTACAGGAATTTTCCCCGGAACTGACGGCGAAAAAGCGCATTATCGCCGCCACCAAGCTGGACATGGAAATTTCCGGCGTTCCCGTCCGGCAAAGGCTGGAGGAACTCAAAAAAAAGTACCAGAAAGAGCAGGTTACCGGGATTTCTGTTTTCTCAGGCGAGGGCATGGCGGAATTCGCCCTGCGCTTAGGCTCATTGGTTCAGGAGGACGCGCGCGCTTGAAACTCGCGATACTAGGAGGCAGTTTTAACCCCGTTCACATAGGGCATCTTTTTCTGGCGGAGGCGGCGCTTACGGGCCTTGGCTACGACCGGATCATCCTTATCCCCGCCTTCAAGTCCCCTTTTAAGGCCGGCGTTGAAGGGGCGTCCCCGCAAGACCGCATGGATATGCTCACTTCTTCCATTCCGGGGGATCCCCGCCTGACGGTCGATGACTGCGAAATACGCCGGCAGGGGGTTTCCTTTACCATCGACACCATCCACGAGATTATTTCCCGCTACCAGCCGGAGGGAAAGCCGGGCCTTATACTTGGGGACGACCTTGCTTCCACCTTTGGTCAGTGGCAAAAGCCCGCAGAAATAGCGGAACTGGTTGATATTATTATCGCCCGCAGAATTTCGGGCCCCGAAAGCTCCCCCCTTGCCAATTTTCCGTATCCGCACAAAGCCTTGGATAACGAAATTATGAACGTGTCCTCGCAGACGGTTCGGGAAAAAATACAGTCGGGCGGGAACTGGCGCTATCTTGTGCCTCCTGGAGCCCGGTATCTTATTGAAGACCGCCTTCTGTACGGATATGCCGCAGGCACGGCGGATGCTGGCGGCATGGCGGACGCCGCAGGCACGGCGAGTCCTTCTCCTGACAAAACCGGGGCGGCGGCCCTTGCCGAGACTATCGCGCGTGTCGAAAACGCCGCCCGCAGGGTGTTAAGCGCTTCCCGGTTCACTCATTCCCGGAATACCGCCCTGTTCGCGTGGGACCTCTGCCGCCGCTTCGATCTGGACGCCTCCAAAGGATACCTTGCCGGGATTGCCCACGATTTATGCAAGTACATGGGAGAGAAGGAACTTGTCCGCTTGGCCCATGCTGACGGCGGGGGTTCGTCAAAACTGGAAAAGGAAAAGCCGGGCCTGTTGCACGCGAGGGCGGCGGCGGTACTGCTTAGGAAAAAGTACGGCGTTACCGACCCCGACATTATCGAGGCGATACGCTCCCACACCACCGCGAGCCCGGACATGGGGAGCTTGGCGAAAGCGGTGTATGTGGCGGACAAAATCGAGGTTTCCCGGAGCGGGGTTGACCCCGCTTTAAGGGATTTGGGCCGCAGCGCCGATTTGGACACGCTTTTCCGGGAGGTTTTTAACAACACCGTGGCCCGCCTAAGGTCACGGGAGGTTAACCTTTCCTATGGAACCAAGAGGCTTTTAGCGGCAATGCACAAGAGGAATAACTCATGAAAAAAGGCAAATTCGATTCCAGCGTCCTGCTTCTCGCGCTTATTGTCGCGCTTGTTGGCGGGGGTGTCGTGCTCGCTGTCCAGTCCTTTCAGTTTGACCCGATAGAACGGGCCGTGGCCGGGGACAGCGTGATAAATACCCTTTTTGTCATAGAAAAGGACGGCAGGCCCTTCTCTTCGTATGTCCTTATGTTTTACCCCGCCACCCGGCGCGCCGCCGTTTTTGACGTTCCCGGCTCCATTGGCGGGGTGCTGCAGCGCGTTAACCGGGTAGACCGGATTGACGCCGTATACGATCCCGGAAGAATCGCCCCTTTCAAAAATGAAATCGAGCGGCTTTTGGGAATAGAGATACCGTTTTCTTTCGTCATGACCCTTGAAAATTTGGGCAAGATAACAGACCTTATGCGGGGCGTGGAGGTGTTTATTCCTTCCGCCGTAAGCGATTTTCACTACGGGCATATTTTGTTTCCGTCGGGAAGGGTTTTTCTGGACGGCGACAAAGCCAGAGTGTATGTGACGTATGAACTGCCCTACGAAAGCGCCGAGTTGGTCAGCGCCCGCCGGCATCAATTTTTTATGAGTTTTTTAAGGCGGCTAGGGGAGCAGAACCAGTATTTGGGAAACCCGCAGGTCGCCCGGCTCTTTCATTCCCTGTTTGAAAGCGGGACAAACCGGCGCCTGCGAGCACGGCTTTTTGACGAAATCGCCAGAGTCAACATTGACAGGGCCAGTATTCAGACCGTGCGGGGGGATGTCCGGGAGGTTTCCGGGCAGGAACTGCTGTTCCCCCATTGGAACGGTAGCCTTATCAGGGAAGTCGTTAGCCATACCATGAAAACGCTTTCGCAAACCGCCGAAAGCGGTATGGTTGACAGGGTTTTTACCGTGGAAGTTTTGAACGGAACCACCGTTACCGGGCTTGCCGGACGCACGGCGGAAATTCTTGAAGACTTTGGGTACAACGTCATTTTTATCGGCAACGCTGACCGCAATGATCACGACAGAACCCTTATTATTGACCGGTCGGGGCACGAGGAAATGGCGAGGGTCTTTGGGGGCGTTATTCGCAGCAGGAACATTCTTTTCGATTCCCAAAACCAGCACACTGCCGGACAGCACCTTGCCGGAATCGATCTCGCCGTTCAAAATTTCGCGCACCGTTCGGACTTTATTCTTATTCTCGGAAGGGACTTTAATGGACGATACGTTACAAACTGAAAGCGAACCCTCGCTTGCCCTTATGCTGGGGAAGCTGCTGGAAGACCACCACGGCGGTGATGTAGTGGTCATGGATATGAGGCAGCTCAACTTCTGGACGGACTTTTTTGTCATTGCTACGGCGACAAGCAGCACCCACCTCGCGGGGCTGGAACGGCACATCAAAGAGTTTGCCAAGGAGAAAGACGTGGAAATCCTGCACCGTTCAAGAAGGCCCAAGAGCGGCGCGGAACAACAGCCCGACGAATGGTGCCTTTTGGATTTGGGAACAATCGTTGTCCACCTTATGAGCGCCAAAAGCCGTTCTTTTTTCGAGCTGGAACGGCTTTGGAGCGCCGCCCCCCTTGTCTACCGGGCCGAAAGCCCAAGGTTTTAAGGGTAACGCGGCGGGCTCCTAGCCCCTAACGGTTTTCCGGCTCATTCGTCAAAATCGTCGTAGTCCACATCTTCTTCGTAGTCGTAGTCGTCGTCCTCGTCTTCATAGTCGTCGTCGTCAAAGTCGTCGTCGTCGTCATCGAAGTCGTCTTCAAAGTCTTCGTCCATGTCGTCGAAGCTCTCGTCTTCGTCCATATCGTCCTCCACATCGCCGTCTTCATCATCAAGGAAAAAGACAGGTGAAAGGGCTGACGGAAGACCCTCCTCCTGCCTGCCGTAAGGGTCGAACCCGGCGCCCGCTGAATAATCGTCCCCAAGGGGCACTAGCGAAAGCTGGGGCAACAGCGCCGCGTTGGGCAGCGTGTGCGCGTGGTCATGCATGGTATCATCCGGAACCATAGTATTCTCCAAAAAACGAATTTTTATTGGTTTCTTTATGAACATAAAGGACGAATTAAGTATTTGTCAACAGGTTTCCTCCGCCAATTCACATTTTTTTCCCTATTTTTTTATGGTTTTGTCCGGTTATAATGGGAATGGCGTATGAAAGAAAAAACGGCGCGGGTTTGCGGTATCCAGGCCCCCTGCAAGATAAATCTGCACCTCTGTATAGGGGAAAAACGGCCCGATGGCTTCCATGACGTGGCAAGCGTTTTCGCGGCCCTTGCCCTGTCCGATACCCTGCGCTTTGAGCGTGCCGGGCCACAGGGGGTAAGCGTCCTTGATGTGAACTGCCGCAGGCCGTGCGGGGCAATTCCGCCGGAAGACAACCTTGTGTTAAAAGCGGCTGCTCTTTTCCGGGAGCGCACCGGCTTTGCTGGCGGCCTGCGTATCCGGCTGGACAAGCGTGTGCCCGTTGGGGCGGGGCTGGGGGGGGGCTCTTCTAACGCGGCATCGACCCTATTGGCCCTGAACGCCCTTGCCGGGGCGCCCCTTTCTGGAAATGAGCTTACGGAGTTGTCCGCCACGCTGGGCAGCGATGTCCCGTTTTTCCTTGCAGGCGGGGCCGCTTTTGTAAGCGGGCGGGGCGAAGTGGTAGAGCCTGTCAAGGCCCCCGCGGGGTTATGGGTTGTCCTTGTAAAGCCGCCTTTTTCCAGCGATACGAAAACGGCATACCGGCTTCTTGACGAGGCTAGAGAACACGGATGCTGCCGGGAGCCGGGCCGGGAGCAGGCTACGCACGCGCCGTCCAAGGACGTGCTAATCCGGTCTTTGGAGGGCGGCCCCGGAACATGGCCGTTTTACAATGATTTTTTGCCGCTTTTCCTGCGGGAAGACGGGGCGGAGGCCGACGCGTACCGGGCAATTCTGGAAGGTCTGCGGCAGGCGGGCGCTTCCTTCGCGGGGCTTTCCGGCTCCGGTTCCTGCTGTTTTGGAGTGTTTGTTACGGAGAAAATGGCAAAAAATGCCGAAAAAGAGCTTAAGGGAGCGAAAAATGACGTGAATTTGACTTTTTTTCTTGCACGAAAGGCCAAAATCGTATTAGAATACTAGTGCGTGACATTTTCAGAATGCAACAAAGGAAGGGGAGACGCCATGGAAATTACAGACATTCGGATTCGCAGAGTGGTAGGGGAAGGAAAGCTGAGAGCATATGTAACGATTACATTTGACGACTGCTTTGTGATTCACAATGTGAAAATCATCGAGGGAAAGAGCGGGGTCTTTATCGCCATGCCGAGCCGAAAAACAAGGGTAGGGGAGTACAAGGATGTAGCTCACCCCATTAGCCCTGAGTTCCGGGCGGAGCTTCAAAAAACGATATTGGACAGGTACGACATGGGAAACGGCGAGGACGATCAGACTCTGGAGATATAGCGCCGCCACCCTCGACAGCGCCCGCCCTGCCGCGCACAGCCTTTCCCGAACAGCCGTGGAGGACTCATGCCCTCTGCGGAGCCCCCCGATAATGCCCCGCCGGGCACTAGGCCAGAGGCTCATGCGCGGCGGCGGGGACTCCTTGACAAAAAACCGTATTCAGGGGATTGTTAATACCGATGTACACTGTAAAATGGATCGAATCCTTGCGGGCTTTTTTCGCCAACCCCATCATTTTGTCCGCCCTGACAAGCTGGTTTTTGTCGCAGCTTATAAAGGGGATAATCGCGCTCCTGCAGGTGCGTAAGCGCAGCGCTCTGGAGATTTTGGAGACACTCGTCTGGCGTACCGGGGGAATGCCCTCAAGCCACGCCGCAGTGGTGGGAGCTATGACGGCGGCCGTGGGCTTTAACGAGGGGATTGGCTCCAATCTCTTCGCCGTGTCCCTTTTTGTCGCCATGGTAGTCATGCGTGACGCGATGGGAGTGCGCCGCTCTTCGGGACTGCAGGCGCGGGCCCTTAACGTGCTGGGCAAGCAGACGGCGGAAAAGACGGGCATTGAATTCCATCCCGTAAAAGAGATTAAGGGCCACGCCCCTCTGGAGGTAATCGCGGGCGCGTTATTGGGCGTTTTCATCGCCGCCGCCTACGCATGGCTGTAGGGCTCCCGTGTTCCGCGGCTTCCCCGTTGTTCCCGTGGCGGCGTCCGTACTTTGCGGGGCCGTGGCGTTCCTGCTTTTCAAGTTAAACCTTCCCTCCGATTTCGGCCCCGGCGGGGGCTTTGCCGTCCTCGTGTTCGATGAAACACAGGACGACCGCCATATCCGGGAAACGCTCGCCTTTGGGGGGCTGGACGGCCTTATTTCCAAATCGTCCCAGAACGTTCCCATAGACGATTTCGGCTCCCTGCGCATGGTTCCTCTGGATACCTTCCGGGACGCCATCGAGCCCTTCGACCCCAGGGACACCGGGTACGCCGGACGGCTGAAAAGCTTTTTCGTACAGGACGGGCAGCGTTTTTTTTTCCTCCCCGTTGACAGCGCCCGCGCGGGCAGCGCCGCCAGCCTGGACAGGCAGGTCGCCGCCCTTTTACCCGGCGTACCGTTTACCCTCGCGCTCCCCGGTGAAAGGCCGCCCCCTCTCCGCTATTTCCCGCTGCTGGTCGCCGCGAGCCTGGCCGCCCTGTGCGTTTCCCGCCACAGGCGGTTTTTCGCCCTGGGACTTGCCGCGCTGCCGGCCCTCGCCTATAGCGGCCCGTTCGCCTTTCCCCTCGCCGCCGCCCTGTGCGCCGTTCAGGAACTGCTTAGGGAGCCCGTGGGGGAACTCGCCGCCGCCCGCCGCTACGGACGCCGCGATTACGCCGGCTACGGCTTTGCCGGACTGTGGGAAAAACTTACCCCCTTCAGGCTAAACTGCCTTCTAGCCCTGCTGTTTACCGGGCTTTTCGCCCTTTTTTCCGCCCTTGCCGGGCTTTCCCCCGTCCTTACGGCGGCGGCCCTTGCAGCTTTGTGCCTTCCACGCGCTCTGGCCTTCCGCCATGACTCGCGGCCGGCAGGGGAACGCCGCAGGCTCCCGTTTACCCCCGCTCCGATGACCCCCTTCAGGGCGCGGACATTTTCGCTTTTCCCCGTATTACTGCCTTTTGGCCTTGCCTCGGCATTGGCGGTTTTTTTGCCCGCCGTTGTGCCCGGCAATTCCCCTTCGACCCAAAACGAATCCCCGCTTAACCTTGCCTACCTTGTAAGCGCCGAAGAATACTACCAGCATACCGAATTTCAACTGCTTTTTTCGTTCTCCCGGCTGGATTGGGGCCCTGAAGCCGGTCAGTGGCCCCTTATTCAAGAACCGTTTCTGCGCTATTATTTGGGAGAGGACGGACTAATTGCGGGAGCGGCGGACAGCGCCGTAAGTTTTCAGGCGGCCCCTCCCTTTCCGCTGGAAAAGCTTACGCGCTTTCTGCTACACTATGACAGTACCCCGAACCGCGGGTTTCAAGCGCCGGGGGCTTTTTTATTCACGGCAAAGGAATTGATGTTGGCAGCTATGATTTTAACAGCATGGGCGCTGGACTTGTTTCAACAGGCGCTACGGACACGGCGGGGGAGGCCCCTCTCTTGACAGCCGCGAACTCCGGACAAAAAGTGTATTCCTTCCCGAGGGGCGGCATCTCTTTCACAGACCCGTGGGCCCCGCCGCGGGATTCCTGCGTTACCGCGTTCCTCCCTTCCCTGTCGATAATCCCCCTCGTTCAACATTCCGGGGAGCGTTCCTACCCCGTTGTCCAAGTCGGCGAGACGGTGAAGGAAGGAATGTTGATAGGCCGGGGCCGGGGGGCGGGATCGGCGAACATTCACGCCACCGTTCCCGGACGGATTATCCGCATGGTCTCGTACCGGAATACCGCCGGGCAGGTTCAGGACGGCTTCGCCATACGGATGGAGGGGGGCTTTGAAAAGCTGGGAAAACGGGGGGAGGTCTTCCCGTGGGAAGGGATGCTTCCCTACGACATCCAGCGCGCCATCGCCGAGTCGGGCGTTGTAGAGATGGAAGGCTCAGGCAGGCCCGTATCGGACATCATTTCTTCCCTCCGCTCGGCCCCGCAGCCTGTAACGCTGGTGGCCCGCTGCGTGTTTGACGACCCTTGGCTTGCCGCCGATTACGTCCTTTGCCGACAGCGGGCTGTGGCGGTAGCCGAAGGGGCCGCCATTACCGCCCGTACCTGCCGGGCCAGCCGGATCGTCTACGTTGTCTCCCACAAAGAAAAAGAATTGGGGCAGAGCCTACAGGACGCCGGGAGAAAGTGGGGGATTCCCTCGACCATAGTTCTGTCCGGCTCCCGCTACCCCCAGCGCAACCGGCGGGAACTGGAGCTGGTTCTTGGCGAGTACGGCAAAAAAGAGGGCGTGGAACTCGGTTCCCTGCTTATCTTGGGGCCCGCCACGCTTGCCGCCGTTTTCGATGCCGTAAAGTTGAAAAAACCCATACTGGAACGCTATGTCGCCGTGGGAGGGTCGGCGGTACAGCGGCCCCAAGTTATGAAAGTCAGAATAGGAACCCGTGTCGGAGAGCTGTTTGCCGAATGCGGCGGCTTTCGCGGGCCTCCGCACAGGATAGCCTGCGGGTCGCCCTTGCGGGGAAGGCAGATTGTGGACTTGGACGAGCCGGTCGTGAAAACCACCTTCGCCGTGTTCGCCCTTCTGCGGGATTTCCGCCGGGAAAGCCGGAATAACTGCATCGGCTGCGGCGAATGTAGAACCGTCTGCCCCGTGGGTCTTGACCCGGAGGAGTTTTACAAGGAAATTATTGCCGGGACAGGCCCCGCCTTCGCCGCGAGGGACGCGGGCAAGCCGGTAGAATGCCACGGGTGTTGTTGCTGCGAAGTCGTCTGCCCTTCACGCCTGCCCCTTAGCGCCACCATAGCGGCCTTCGCCGCGGGGGGGAAGTGATGCCCGCCAAGAAAGTTCAGGCAGTGCTTGAAAGAGGCCGGTTTCATGAACCGCAGACAAGCCTTGCCCGGCGGCCCGCGGCGGCCCGTATGTGGATTGTAAGCCTGTGCGCGTTTTTGGTCGTGATCCAGTCATCGCTCGGCGATTCTTTTTCGTCCCTTCTGGTGGCGGTGTGCGCCGTAGCCGCCGCAGTCTTGACCGAGGCCCTGCTTCTTAACGGGGACAAAAGGGCACAGTCCCTGAAAGACGGCAGCGCCGTGGCTTGTGCGCTGATTCTCGTCATCCTTCTGCCCAACCAGATTTCGCCGCTTTACGCCGCCGCGGGGGCCGCCTTCGCGATGGCGGTAGTAAAGCACAGCTTTGGCGGCCTTGGCTCCAACTGGCTTAACCCCGCCGCCGGAGGCTGGCTTTTTGTCCGGTTTTCATGGCCCGCCTCTTTTCAGGCGGCGCTCGATGGATCGCACCTTGCGCCCCTCGCGCGCTTTGCCGGGGATTCCGGCTACGGCTACATGGACATACTCGCGTCCCCCTTCCCCGGCATAATCGCCGACCGGGGAGTTCTGGCCCTGCTGGCCGCAGCCGTAATCATTACGGCGCTGCGGATAAACCGCGTCTGGATTCCGCTGGTGTATGTGGCTGTTTTTAGCCTTCTTGTACGCCTGGCCGGGGACGCGCCCCACGGGTGGGGAGGCGAGAGCGTCCTTTTCGCCCTAGGCTCCGGGGGAACCCTCGCGGCGGCGTTTTTCCTCGTCTGCGATCCGGCTACCGGAGCTAAATCCGCCTGCGGCGGCGCGCTCTTGGCGGCGCTGGCGGCATCGCTCGCCGTTCTTTTCCGCTTCTACGGCGGCGAGCCTTACGGGGCGTTTTTCGCCGTGGTTTTCGCCAACGCCCTGTTCCCGCTGGTGCGGGTTTTCGAGCGCTTAAAGCTTTACAAGAGGTATTCATGAACAGCGAAGATACGGCCCGGCTAAAGGACAGGGCGGCCCTTGCCGGATGGATAGCGGCCCTTGTCCTTACAGCGGCCATCGCGTGGTTTTTTACGCAACCGCTCAGGGACTACGCCCTTTTCAACGTGGTCAATCAAGCCCTCCAGCAGTCCGGGGATTCCCGCAGGCTGGACGCGCCCGTGCCTTCCGGCGCGCTTTCTCCGGGCGTGTCAAGGATTGGGTTTTGGTATACCATGACCGGTATGCCCGCGGGAACCAGAGTGTTTGTGTTCGCGTTCATCGCCGGAGGAACCTTCTTCCCCTGCGCCGCCGTTGTGTCGCCGGAAGGAACGGTAGAAGAGTTTATCCCCCTTAACAGCCACGCCCGCAGGATGCTTGCCCAGACCGCTCCCGAAATCGTAAGGCTCTACGCCCGGCGCATCGTGGGGGCCGGGCCATGAAGCGCCGCTTTGCCTCTCATGTGTTTTGGGGCGCTCATTCGCCCCTTTCAACGCTTTCCGGCGCGGCCCTTGTCATTATGGCATCGTCCCGGCTTTCCTTCGCCCTGATCTGCGCGGCGGCGCTGTTGTGGGTCTTTGGGCTTACCTCGCTCGTGTTTTCCTCGGCGAAGGCGCTCTTGCCCGTCCGGGGAAAACAGGTGGTACTTCTTTTCCTGTCCGCCTTTTTTTGCGGCATATTTATCCTGTTAGCCGGCATCTTCAGCCCCCTGTTAATTCTGGGGACGGGCTTTTTCCTTGTCCTCGTTCCCCCCTACTGTCTGGGCTCCGGTTTTTTTGAAAACTCATTCCCCGTGCCGCCGCCTGAGGTTTTTTCCAGAGCCCTGCTCGAAGCCGCCGCCCTTTCCGGCGTTATCATCGCCGCCGCCCTTATCCGCGAGCCTTTGGGCATGGGAACCCTCTCGTTCCCGGCGGGCGTCCACGGATCGGTGGAGATTTTTGACATTAACCGGGACGGCGGGTTTGCCCCAATCCGGTTTCTTTCGGCGTCCGCCGGAGGGCTCGTTCTGCTTGGGTACGCCGCCGCCCTGTTTGACCATGTACGGCGGCGTGGCGGCAATGCCCCGCGCGAAGAGGAGGAAGGTCTATGATGTACTTGGCGGCGCTAGCGGTGTTTTCCGGCCTTTCCCTTAACCTCCTGTTATCGTTTGCCCTTGGCATTTCCGGCAAGGCCGCCTTTGGGGATACGTCCAGCCGCCCGCTTCCCCTCCTTCAGCTTGGCCTGTTGTTTGTCTCCGTCCTGTTCCTCTGGATGTTCTTTTCCGCCCTGCTGCCCCCGTTCTGGAGGGGATTTTCGGTGTACTTCCTGTTCTTCCCCGTGTCGGCGCTGGCATGTATGGGCCTTGAATCCCTCGCCGCGCGGGCGCTTCCCAAAACCACAGGCGGCAGGGAAAAGGTGTTCTCCGCCTTTACCGCCTATGACGGCCTTGTCCCCGCGTCGCTCGTGCTTACCTTTACCCTTGCCGGAACCTTCGCCGGAGCCGTGATTCTTTCGCTCTTTTTCGCCTTGGGAAACCTCGCAGCGACCCTTGTCCTTAACGAGATACGCCGCAAATCCACGCTGGAACGCCTGCCCCGGTGCCTGCGGGGAAGTCCGCTCGTTCTTATCTCGATGGGGCTGTTGTCCCTTGTTTCCGTCTCCGTGGCCGGAATATGCTTTAGAATACTGGAAGCGCTGCGATGAGCGTGAAACTGAGCCTAATGCTGGGAGCCGGCGGGCATCTTCCCTGCGGCGCGGGAGAGGCCGAATTCGAGGCCTTCTACGACAGGGAAATGAAGCCCCTTGTCCGGGCCCTTGACGCCTTTCCCTCGATCACGATGGTTTTTTACTACTCCGGGGTGATCCTTCACTGGATTGAACGCCGCCACCCTGAGTTCTTTATGCTTTTCGAAGACCTCCTTTCCCGCAAGCAGGCGGAGTTCCTTGGGGGCGGCTTTTACCACCCGCCGCTGCCGCTATTGCCGCAGGCGGATAAAATCGGGCAGATAGAGATGCTGACCACCTACCTTAGAAAGCACTTTGGCAGGCGGCCCCAAGGCTGCTGGCTCCATGCGTGGGAGCAGAGCCTTGTCGGCCCCCTTAACTCCTGCGGGATGAATTACACCTTCCTTGACGACCGCCAGTTTCAGGCGGCGGGGGCAAAGCCCAATCAGGCGGGCTTGTTCTTTCCCCGCGTTACCGAGGATCAGGGTAAACTTATCACGGTTTTTCCCGTGGCTAGGGCGCTGGGCCGGCAATTGCGCGATGGAAGCGCCTCTCGCGTATTGGGGGAAGTGTTGAAAAAGCTTCCCGACGGCGAATGGCCGGTTCTCGTTTGCCCGTTTGGGGCGGAGGCCGGGGACGCTGGAACCGGGGAGTTTTCCCACGAGCGTTTTCTGGAAGAACTCCTTGGAGCCGACCCCCGGATAGAGTGTACTACCCCGGCGCGGGCCTTCAAAAACCTTAAACACCTTGAAAGGGTGTATTTTCCCGGCGCGGGGGCCTTTCCCGGTTCCGGCGATGAAATCCCCCCCCGGCAGTTTCTTGTCGAATATCCGGAGGCGGGCGGCATTTACGCCAAGATGGTGCACGTTCACACGCTTATCAACAACCAGCTTCGGGGGGACAAGACCCGCAAGCGCACCGCTATGGAAGAACTTTGGAAGGCGCAAGATTCGTCCGTGTTCCGTTTGGGCGGCGCTTTTTCGCCGGGGCTTCTTCATTCGCCGGTACGCAAGGCCGCCTACCGCTCGCTGTTGGAAGCGGAAAACATCATCCGGGAAAAGGGGAAGTTTACCCCGTCCCTTTCCGTGTTTGATTTTGATCTTGACGGAGAGGGGGAGTACATCTTTCAGGACGAAAAACTGAACTGCTGCGTAAAATCCCGCGGGGCGGGCGTTTTTGAGCTGGATTACCTTCCGGCGGCGTGGAATTACCTTGACACCTTCTCGCCGCCTGCCGAACCGGGGGCAAGGGGCGAGCGGCGGCGGGCGTTTGTTGACTGGCTTGCCCCGCCAAAGACGCCTGCTGGCAGTCTAGGCCCCCACGGGATTCCCGGCGGGCGCTTTTGCGGCGGCGAGGAATACGAGCCGTTCCAGACAGACAGGCCGCGTTGCCGCCAGAGTTTCAGGCTTCCCCCAAGGCCCGGTCTTCCCTTTGGCGAAATTGAGATTGAAAAGACATGGCAGTTAAAGAAGAACGCCCTTGCCTTGGAGTACGTCCTAAAAAACTCATCTTCAAGCGGAGTGAGTTTCGTGTTCTGCCCGCAAATCGACCTGTCCTTCCCCGGCGAGGGCGAGGGGTTCCTTAGGGTTCTGGCCCAAAGGGAGGGAAAAAAGGAAGGGCTTGTTTTTGACAACGCCATAACCGCCGGGAATATCCGGGCGCTTGAGTTTCAGGACATAAAAAACGAAACGCTTGTGGCGCTGGAAGCGAGTCAGACTTTTGACGCTAGCCTTTTCCATGTCCGCGCGGAGTTTTGCGGACGAAGCGAGTACCAGTCCACCTGCGTCATGCCGGTTTTCCCCATCTCTCTGGATGGGGGGGCGGCCCGCCGGATAGCCTTCTGGTTGCGGATTAATTCTTAAGTCCCCCATCCGCGCGTGAGCCTCTGGCCTAATCCCCGGCGGGGGGGCGGCATTGTATTTTTACCAAACCAGTGATACATTACCAAAGGAGATAAATATGCTGGAAGAACAAGTCAAGGCGCGCCTTCAGGATGTACGCCCCAACCTTCAGGCCGATGGCGGGGATGTGGAAT
>Ga0123355_10000675_pt1 | contig 46381 bp, 48 predicted proteins | sample TergutEmb28metaG_3_FD_89872 | JGI IMG/M metagenome (GOLD analysis project Ga0123355, IMG submission 89872) | Embiratermes neotenicus P1 segment gut microbial communities from Petit-Saut dam, French Guiana - Emb289 P1 | ecosystem: Host-associated > Arthropoda: Insects > Digestive system > Gut ...
ATTAAGCACAATTTCCCTCTATCAGATTTTGAAGAAGAACAAGCATTTTTAACTTCACATCATACAAAGGGTTGGAGATTATTTTCAATCAAAGGCAAGAAGTACACTTTTGAAAAATGCGACGAAGAAACCTTTGTTTATCAAATTGACTTTAATCCCGATGAGCGACAAAAGGACGAGTACATTCAGTTGTATACTGATTTTGGTTGGCAGTTTGTAGCGGAAAAAGATGGACGATTTTATTTTTGCAAGTCAACCATGAGCAACAATGATACTGCTATATTCAGCGACAGAGAAACAAAAGCAATAATGTGCCGCAAAATAATTAAACGCAAGCTAATAGGCTTTATTCCTATTACTATAAGTTCACTTTTGATTATGGGCTTGTTACTATTCTTTAGTAATTCAGCTCCATTCATTATTACTGCTGCCGTGGCAATGATTTTTATAGGTTGGCTGATAATAACGCTATGCACAAAAAAATATTTGTACGGCTTACTAAAGATAAGAGAAATACTAAACGACAACGAGTAACTAAATATGAAAGGGGAAATTTATCAATGGCATTGTTTAATGCGGGAAGTCTTATACTTGGGCTTATAGCTTGGATTCTTCCAGTAGTAAATCTTGCAAAATACAATAAGGCGAAACACAAGAATTGGATTGTCTTATTGTTTGTAAGCATGAGTGCGTGTACAATTTCAGTTTTGTTCCAAATAGTTTATCAAAAACATTTGGTGCAAATTGAGGATTGGTCGGCAATTATGGACACAATATGGGGCGTGTTATTTGTGTCAACGGCGCTTATCATAGGAACAGTAACGCTCAATCTAATTACGATAATCAAGTATCGTAGAATCAATGAACGTCAATAAGAGGAAAGCATGAACAAATGAGGACAAAACAGCGTACAAAGCAGGCACTAGACCGAGCAGGGCGCAAAACCGCCACACAACTCCCACACGATATTGCCACTTGCATTTTTGCAAGTGGCAATATATAATTACTGCAAAATTACAACAATAGGGGGAGCACCATGAAAGAACTGTCACGGATTGCCTCCGGTGTGACGGCATCTTCCACCTTGGCGGTGGACGCGTTAATCAAACAACTGCGGGCTGAGGGAAAAGACGTAGTCGGCTTCGGCACCGGGGAGCCGGATTTTGACACGCCGGACCACATCAAGGCGGCGGCGATCAAGGCAATAGACGAGGGGCAGACAAAATATACCCCGGCGGCGGGATTGCCGCAGTTGCGCAAGGTCATTGCGGCCCGGCTGTTGGAGGATTGTGGGATCTCCTATGACTTCTCCCAGATTGTCGTGGCCAGCGGCGCCAAGCACAGCGTGTATCTGACCCTCCAGGCCATCGTCAACCCCGGCGACGAGGTGATTGTCCCCGCGCCCTATTGGGTGACCTACTATGAGGCGGTCGTCATGGCTGGGGGCGTGCCTGTGATTATCGACACCACCCAGGAACAGGACTTCAAGATCACGCCGGAACAGCTCCGGGCGGCGATTACAGATAAGACGAAGCTCTTTTTGCTCAACAACCCCTCCAACCCCACGGGGATGGTCTATTCCAGGGTGGAACTTTTGGCCCTCTGTAATATCTGTGTAGAATACGACCTGTACATCATGGCCGACGAGATCTACTATCACCTGGTCTACGACGGAGAGTTCGTCTCCGTGGCCGCTTTGAGCGAAGCGATCAAAGAGCGGACGGTGATTGTCAACGGCGTCTCCAAGAGCTATGCCATGACGGGCTGGCGTGTGGGGTATTCGGCGTCCAACCCCCAATTGGCAAAGGTCATGGCCAACTACGTCAGCCACGCAACCTCCGCCCCCGCCACCATGTCCCAATACGCCGCCATAGAGGCGCTGACAGCCGATCAGAGCTCCATATACGAGATGAAAGCCGTATTCCAACAGCGCAGGGACTACATCTGCCAGCGGGTCAACGCCATAGAGGGTGTCAGTTGTCTCGTGCCCCAGGGGGCGTTCTACATTATGCTGAACCTGGATCAGATCATCGGCAAGACCCTGGGCGGAAAGCTCATCGAAAACGGTGATGACTTCGCCATGGCCCTGCTGGAAAGCGTCCAAGTCGGCGTGATACCCTGCAGCGGATTCGGTATCCCGAATTTTGTGCGTCTAACCTATGCCACCTCCATGGAGAATATCACCGAGGGCATGGATCGGTTAGAGCGGTTTTTGCGGGGGTAGGAGAGATACAGAAATCGGTTGTATTATACAGTATGAAGAGGTAAAGGGCATGTTTCAAACAGCGTCAGGTGTTTCTATCCCGTTTCCGAAGAAAATACAGGAACAGTTTGAGGTGTTTGAAAAAAGCCTGTTATTTAATCTAAGCTTTGAAAAATTCAAGCCTTTAATTGCTGAATTTCTAGAGCAACTTTCTGAACCTTTATTTTTTGTACTTGAACTACCGCTATCTCAGGATGAAGAAGCAGAACTTCGCAAAAGTAACTTTGATCCATTTCACAAAAAAGTATGTTACTTAGACGGACAGTCAAAATGGCAGATAAAAGCAATCTTAGTTGCATATGGAGATTTGCTACTAAATGATGGAATGTCACAGTTCGCAATTGCTTCCCATGAGACAAAAGATGAAATTTATATTCAAAAATATAAAGTCACAAGCATTTTTAGCAATCACCCTGAACGATATGTTGATTTTCTGAAAAAGTACGGCCTAACGCAAACAGAAAAACTGCTCACCCCATGGGATACGTTCTCCCGTGAAACACCTGGTGAGGTGTGGAAAATTGAAATGAACGGAATGGATGGGTTTGATGTCTATGACGCACTTACAAAAGAGGGACTGTATGTCGCAAAAATAGTAGAAGATTAAAGAAGGAAAGAGGCGCTTTACTGCTGAAGTGCCTCTTTTTTCATATGTCCCACAAAAAACTGAACCAATCCCGTTCTGGTGACGATATATACAGTGCCGGCACATTACACCGACGAGAGGGGAGAACACATGGATTTGGCCACGACAGTTGATTTCACTCCGGCCCGGGAGCAGGCGGATATCTCTTGTTTGATCGACACATACAGCACCATGCTATACCGGTTCTGTCGCAGTCTGACCTATTCCAAAGAAGATGCGGAAGATTTATTCCAGGAGACGTGGATTTTCGCTCTGCGAAAGCCGCAAAAGCTGCAAGGAGCCAAAAGTCCCCAAAGCGTTTTATGTCAGGCGGCCCTGTCCCTGTGGAAAAGCCAGCAACGCAAATACGCCAGACGAAAGCGGATCGCCCCGGAGGTGCCTCTCGACTTTGCCATAGAGAGCGGAGAAAACTTGGAGGAGGCCCTGTTGCGGCGCACAGAGACGGAATTTGTGCGTAGCTTGGTGGCGCAATTGCCGGACAAACTCCGGATTCCGCTGATCTTGTACTATACCCTGGAAATGGGCGTCGCTGACATTGCCAAGACGTTACACCTGCCGCCCGGTACGGTGAAGAGCAGATTGTTTTCTGCCAGGCAAGAGATTAAGAAAGGATGGCTTGCATATGAATCATAACGATATCGATCGCTTGCTGAAACAAGCATTACAAACGGATGACGTCCCGCCGCCTGACCTGATAGAACAGGTAAAATTTGCGGTCAATGATACAAAACGAAAAAAACCAACTAGAGGGAAAAAACCGCTTTTTAGAAACTTGCTTATCGCCGCTCTGTGCCTGTTGCTCGTCGTTTCCGCCACTGCTCTCGGTACAAATTTCTTCGGATTTGGTCTACAGGACATGGTTTTGCCCAGCCCGGAGCCGATTGTTATTGAAAATCCGGATGGAACAGTAGAAGCGCTTCCCGTGGCGCTCATCTCTCTACAGCACCCGGACACACCGGAGCACGCCGCCGCTGTTGCGTGGCAAACGTTTCTCAACACGTATGACCTGGATCAGGCACTTTTAATCGCCGCAGATGATGACCATCGTAATTTTGCCATGGGGTATACAGAGGTGCGCCAGGAACTGTTCGATGTGCCGGATCAGTATTGGATTTACGGTGCCTATACTATGGAAATGGTCGAGAAAATCCGTGAGATTGCGGAGCGATACGGGCTTTCGCCTCTCGGAGAAATGATCCAATTTAACACAACGGAGCAGTTCCATACAAATATTTCCTACGGCCCGCTCTTTACGGATGACTCTATCTGGTTTGGAGGCTATCAATTTGAGAGTGGTACCTTTCAGGGGGACGGACAGTTTGGCGATATCGGCTTCCAACTTCGCTTTGCCCGCAAAGGCGTGTTTGACTATGTATTTCTAAACGTTGGAGACGTTGCGGCTTTTACTGAATGGACGTTCAAAAATACGTTTGGCATACAAATGCTGCTCGTACAAAGTGCCGATCACTCGCTTATCATAGTAGAGACAGAAGCGGCGTCTATCCGGGTGAGCATAGGGGCAGGCGCGGAGGAAAATAGATGGAACCCCGACGCACCGCCCTTTGGTCCCAGCGACTTGGAGCACTTCGCCAATCTGATCGACTTCGGCCAACTCAGAAGCGAGGTGCCTGATCATAGCGCCGCCTTTGCGGCGGAGCGAGCCCAGATGAGCGAAGCGGTATCCGATTTTGTGGGTACATGGACTCGTGTGAGGGCGGAGCTGGATGATGGAACCGCACTGTCAATGTCCGAAGAAAGCGGAGTGGAGATCAGCGCAGACCGCCAAATTATCTTTTGGTACAGCCGAGACTTTTTAGAGTTTGACACAACAACTGCTACGGCAGATTCAGCGCCTATAGGCTGGACGATTACAGGGGAGGTCGTTCCAATCAGCCAGCATGAATTTACCATCGGAATCTCCTACATGACGTTTCACTACGAGTACGAGCCGGACTTCCAGGCGGCGAGGCCGTGGGAACTACCCTTCCAATACGACCCGACCAGCGGATTATTACAATACACAGACTGGGACGGCGTCCATCATTTCTTCACAAGAACTCCGTAGGGACGGTCGCCCTCGACCGTCCGCGGACGACCGGAGGCGGTTGTCCCTACAAGATCATATCAGCCCTTGACCCACGCCCTGCAAGCATTTCCCAGCAGGGGCAACGCAATAGTGTTGCCCCTGTTGTTTTTTAATGGTATGATATAGCCAACAAGAACACCCTACAGATCAAGGGGAGCAACCCATGACAAAAAAATCCGAGTTGAAGAAACTGCTGGACGTGGCGGCGGGTCGCCGGAAGGCAGATGTGGTCGTCAAAAACGCCCGTGTGGTGGACGTCTACGGCGGCAAGATTATCGAGGGCGATATCGCATTCGCCGACGGGCGGATCGCCGGGGTGGGCAACTACGACGGCGAGATGATCTATGACGCAGAGGGGCGGTATGCCGCACCTGGTTTCATCGACAGCCATATCCACATCGAATCGGCCTGCGTCACCCCGGAGGAGATGGGGCGGTTGCTGGTCCCCTGCGGGGGGACGACCATTATCGCCGACCCCCACGAGATTGTCAATGTGGCGGGACTGCCGGCGTTGAACTACATGCTGGACGCCGCCTGTGGGACAGCGCTGGATATCCAATTCATGGTGCCCTCCTGTGTCCCCGCCACCCCCTTTGAACACGCGGGCGCATCTATCGGGGCCGCGGATATGGCCACAGCCTTCGCTCAGGGGCGGGTGCTGGGCCTGGCCGAGTTCATGGATTTCCCCGGCGTCATCTCCGGCACGGATTTCGCTTTAGATCGGCTACTAGCGGCCTATGAAGCCGGAGTACACATCGACGGCCACAGCCCCGGTGTGGAGGGTCTGGCCCTCAACGCCTACGCCGCCGCACGGATTCGCACGGATCACGAGTGTACCACCGTGAAAGAGATGCAGGAGCGGATATCCAGGGGAATGTATATCCTCCTGCGCCAGGGCTCCGCCTCTCACGATCTGGAGCGGCTGCTCCCGGGCCTGACGCCGGAGAACAGCCGCCGATGCCTCCTCTGTTCCGATGACCGCCAGCCCAAGACGATCTTATCGAAAGGCCATTTGGACGACCATCTGCGGATTTGCGTCCAAAACGGGGTGGACCCCATTACGGCCATCCGTATGGCCACCCTCAACGCCGCCGAGTGCTTTGCTCTCAAAGACCGGGGCGCCATCGCCCCCGGCCTCCGAGCAGATGTGGTGCTGTTGGATGATCTCAAAGACTTCGCTGTCTCTCAAGTCTTCATTCAAGGGCAGTTGGTGGCCGAGGGCGGCAAATACCTGCCGGAAACTACCCGCCGGGACGCAAGCGCCGTAGAAAATAGCTTTCATGTGAAAGATTTTTCCGCAGAAAAGCTGAAGTTGAAACTAAAAAGCGATCTCGTCCATATTATTGACATTCTACCCGGCGCAGTTGCCACCGGCAAGGGAAAAGCCCAAGTCAAACTGGACGAGACCGGGGATTTCCTCCGGGATGCCGCCGTCGATATTGTCAAAGTGGCCGTGGTGGAGCGGCACCAGAACACGGGCAACGTGGCCGTGGCGCTCCTGCGGGGCTATGGGATCCGATCCGGGGCCGTGGCCCTCTCCATCGCTCACGACTCCCACAATATCATCGTGGCGGGGGTCTCCGATGCGGAGATGGCCAGCGCCGTGGAGGCTCTGATCCAACAGGGGGGCGGCATTGTCCTAGTCAAAGACGGGACCGTTTTGGAATCCATGCCCATGCCCATTGGCGGCATTATGAGCGACCAGAGCGGCCAGTGGGTGGACGAGCGCCTCACGGCCATCCACAACGCGGCCCACAAGGAGCTGGGCATCAGCGGCGATGTAGAACCTGTGATGACCCTGTGCTTCATGTCCCTGCCCGTCATTCCGGAGCTGAAGCTCACAGACATGGGCCTGTTCGATGTGACCACGTTTTCATTTGCGCCTCTAGAGGCGGAGTAACATGTAGGGACGACCGCCCCGGTCGTCCGCAGACGGTCGAGGCGACCGTCCCTATAGCACATTCCCCCCCCCACCGCGCGGGACGTCCTTCAAGAGGACGTCCCGTTTTGTTTGTTTTCCTATGCAAGATTTGGTCAATATATTTGATTTTTTCTGAATAAAAACTTCGATTTCCTCCGTTAAACTATATTTATTTGTAGAAAACGGAGGAATTATAGTATGGAACACAGACCCGGAAGAAGACGTAAAAGACAAGACGATTTTTTTCCAACATTACTTTTGCTTGTAGCCGTTGTCATTCTCGGAGTGCTTATCTGGCCCAGCGAAAATTCGAGTACAGAAGACATTACTCCCGATTCAACGCCGCCCACACGTGAGCCGAACGCCCCAGTGGACGAACCTGACCAGCCGCCCCAATGCCTTGCGCAACAACAGGAATTTTTTGCAACGCTTTCTGCAAAATTACAATATGAAACAGACCGCGTACAGGGCAGAGTTGGGATCAGCTTTTTATGCCTAACCACCGGAGAACAAATTTCAATCAATGGAGACGACTTATTTTTTGGGGCATCTCTGGCGAAACTCCCACGTTTAATGCGAATCGCCGAATTAGTGGAGGCGGGCGCTTTCACTTGGGATCATGCAATTGAATACCGTTCAGAAAATATCTTCTTCGCCGGCGGAACGGGGATTCTCCGAGGAAACATACAAAATGGCGATACACGCACGGTTGGTGAACTGACCAGATTAGCGGCTGTTTACTCGGATAATATCGCCTATTGGATGCTATCAAATTATACAGTGGCGTTGGAAAACAGGATTCAAGATGTTTTTGATCGATATCTCCCGGAGGAGATAACGGGGGGAGAAAATCGTTTCTCCCCCAACCACATGGCGGCAATACTAAACATCTTGTACAATGGACTGGACCAAATAGAAGCGTATCGAGTGATCTACCAGCACTATCTGAATTCATCGTTTCGGTATCGCCTATACACCGCACAAACCAGTGGATATGTCGCCCATGTCATCGGTTCAAATGGCGCATATATCCATGATGCGGGTATTTTTTCGGGGGCGAATCCATACATCTTAACGGTTATGACCTATGGCGTTTATACTGCAGAGCTATATATCAGCCATGTTAGTAATATGGTTTGGGAGACAATGAAAAATTGATTGAACCGGCACTCAAGCATATCACCCCCCTCCCAGCGCATAGGATGGTTGTACAATCTTATGGGCATGGAGGGGATTTCTTTGTCGAGGATGAAGACGAAAGGGAGGGGGAGGCCGCAGGTGACCAGGCCGTTGGATTTTGCGGTAAACGCCGCCATCGGCAGCTTGATGGCCCTGGGTGTCACACTGGTCTTGTTGTTCGCCGCATCGGCGCTCATGGTCTCCGGATGGATCCCGGAGAATCTGATGGGAGGTGCGACGACGTTACTGCTCTTTATCGGCTCCTTTGCCGGGGCCACGGTGGCGATCCGGCAGAGCGGGGCGCGGGCGCTCTTTGTAGGACTCTCGCAAGGGGGGATTTTGTACGCGCTTACCGTAGTAGGCGGTGCATTTACCGCGTCGCCCACTTTGTTTGGCGGCTTGAGTCCGTTCCTGTTTGCGGCGGCGATTTTGGGCGGAGGACTCGCTGGCCTCCTCTGGCGCCGCCCCAGGAGGAGGGGGTGATATACGAGTTCCAAATAAAGACGTACAAATTACCAGCTCGCAAAGCGGGCGTTTCCTGGATACTTTATATCCTGGAAGAGCATTGGTCATTTTGTACAAATAGCAACAAACAATTTTGGAGATGCCGCAGAGGAGGTATCTCCTCCATCTTGTATTCCAGCTTTTCCCTACCACAAACTTTTGTGGAATTGGGGCTACACTTCGGGGGCGCATAATTATGCACAAAATGCAAGCGGAGTGATTACAGCTCGTAATCACTGGCCATTTTTTATTTACATAAGTTAGGTAAAGTGCTGAAGAAAAGAGGGGAGGTAGTGGCGTTTTCATTTACTTATAGGATTGAACACAACATGTAGCGAAAAAATCACTGGAAAAAGCGGAGACTCAGCGGTGACGAATGCCAATGTTTACATAAAATCTTAAAAGAGAAGCATAATTTTAGTTTACATAAACATTGTGATAATGCACAAAGATAAACTATTTTGCCAAATCCTATTGATTCTTTGCGGGAGATAGGGTATGTTATGTCTTATAGTTATTATGTCAATTGTAGTCTGTATTATGTCGCGTATCATCTTTTACACCTTGTCCTCATATGGTAGTACACGAGGTGACGTGACACATGAACAGAAAACTGCTTATCCGCGCCGGGGCGGCTGATCGGGAATTTTTTGGCCTTGCGCTGTGCCTGATCTTTTTTGCCTGCGGGATTCTCATCGGCACCATTTCAGCGGGGCACCTGGATGCTGCCGAGATAATTGCGCTACAGAACAGCGTGTCTGGGTACATTGCCCAGATCGCCGACGGGACATACGTGCCGCCGACTTTTTGGTCTGTGCTCTGGTCTCTGGGGAAGTATCCTCTGCTCATCGTGTTCTTGGGATTCTCTCTATTAGGACCGTTTGCTCTGCCAGTGCTATCCGGCGTCAGAGGGTTTTATCTAAGTTTTTCTGTGTCAGCATTTACCCAGGCCTTTGGAGTAGAGGGCTGGCCTGTCGCTTTTTCTCTGTTTGGCATCAGCGCTCTCATTACCATTCCATGCTTTTTTCTCCTGGCTTCCCAGGCCTTCGCCGCATCGGCGAATCTGGGAAGAGTGCTCGTGGGTTCTGATAAAATCCAGGCTGGAACACTCTATGGCAGTCACTATCTCATGCGCGGGATCCTCTGTTTTCTCGGCATATTGGCCGCTGTGTTCATCGAGCTATACGTAACCCCCGCCCTTGTATCCTGGACAAGTCAAGTGTTGTATTGAAGTGAGGTTGACCGAATTGAAACAGGTTTGCTACGTCAGTCAGTATGAAAATTATTTGCGCGATGTCAAACAGGCGTCTAAGAACACCCTCAGCTCCTATCTGCGGGATGTCAATCAATTCCGCCATTATTGGCACCAGAGCGTCGGTAGTGAGTTGCATCACGCCACAGGCCGGGATTTAGAGGAATATATCAAGTGGCTCCGGAAAAATGGGAAGTCCACGGCAACGGTGTCCCGTTGTATCGCCTCATTGCGCAGTTTTTTCCACTTCTTAGTCGATCAGGACAAGATGCATCTGAACCCGGCCAGTTCTCTGGTACCGGATAAGACAGAAAAGAAGTTACCCCAGATTCTCACCAATCGGGAGGTAGAACTCCTCTTAGATCAGCCCGCCTGCATCGATCCGAAAGGATATCGGGACAAGGCCATGTTAGAACTCCTCTACGCCACGGGGATCCGGGTCAGCGAACTCATCGGCTTAGACGTGGGAGACGTGAATCTCTCCGTCGGCATTATCCGTTGTCGCTCCGGCGAGAAGGAGCGGATGATTCCCCTCTATCCCGCCGCCATTGACGCCTTAGACGCCTATATCAACCGGATCAGGCCCCATATGCTCTCCACCAGAGACGAGGAGGCCCTGTTCGTCAACATGAGCGGCGACCGGATGAGCCGCCAGGGTTTTTGGAAGATTATTAAGCTATACCAAGAGAGGGCCAAGATCAACAAAGAGATTACCCCCCACACGCTGCGGCACTCCTTTGCCGCCCATCTGCTGGAAAACGGCGCGGATTTGCGCAGTATCCAGGAGATGCTGGGCCATGCGGATATCTCCTCCACCCAGGTCTATGCCCAACTGGTAAAAAGCCAACTCAAAGACGTCTATCAAAAGGCACATCCCAGGGCGTAGCTTTATGGAGCCGATTGGAAAACGTACCGCGGCCGAGCGCTTCACCCGGATTATTTGGCGGATTCATCGGCTGGTCTTGGTGAATCTCGTCTGCTTTGTGGCCACGTTGCCGGTAATGGCGTGGTTTTACCTCCTATTGAACACGTATCTCCAAGCCGGGCTCCCCAACGGATTTCCTGATATCCTGCCGGGGCCGGGACTTTTTTGCGCCCCTTTGCTCCAACTGCCGCCGGTGATCTTCTATCTGCTCCTGGCCGTGTCCGCTGTGCTCACCGGCCCGCTGCTCCTGGGCCTCCACTATATCGTGGGGAGCATGGTGATGGAGCGGCACATCTGGTTTTCCGATTTTCTGGAGCAGGCATACAAAAACGCCCGCCAGGGCATCATACTGGGACTGCTTAGCCTGGCGGCCCTCCATATGTTGCTGTGGAACCTGTTGGGCGGCCTCCACTCGGATATCCCGTGGATACACATGATTTTAACCGCCTCTCAGTGGGGCTCCGGGCTCCTGTTGGTGCTTTTTCTTTTGGTATTTCCCTATGCGTGTCAAATTGCGGTCTCTATTGAGCAATCTCTTTGGACCGTGCTCAAAAATGCCCTGATCTTAGCCCGCGTCTATTTGGGCAGAAGCCTGTTGGCTCTGACAACCATCGCCATCTACTGGTGGATCACCTCAGCAGTGTTTCCCATGGTGAGCCTGCTCACCCTGCCTCTGCTCTCTGTCGGATTGACGGCCTTTATCCAGGCCACAATCTGCCGTCCCGTCGTGGAAAAATACATTTTGCGCCCGGCGCGCAAGAGAGAATCCCTACGCGGCGAAGAAGAGGCTTTACAAGACAGATAATTGTGGTATAATCAAAAACGAAAAGCATGGTAAAGTGAAGAACGTTTTACTTTGCACAGCATATACTTATTTACACTTGGAGGAAAAAACGATGATGGAAAAACTGACAGCCCTACTGGCGGAGAGCCTGGAAGTAGACCCCGATCTGATCACCCCGGAGACCACCTTCGAGAGCCTGGGGATCGACTCCCTGGACACAGTGGAGATGATCATGGACTTGGAAGAGGAATTGGGCGTCGAATTAGAGCTGGACGAGAAAGTCTCTACAGTGGGGGAATTGGCCGCTTTTATTGAGAAAAAGATGGGATAATGATATTATAGAGAAAAGGTGCCTGTTTTCTTTGAAAACAGGCACCTTTTTTTTGATTGACGCTATAATAAGAACAAAAGTAGAAAATTTTCCGCCTGTGGCGGGGAAAGCAAGCGTATTATCGAGAGAGGGAGTGCGTGATGGACTATATTCCGCTTAGAATGGGCGCAATGGGCCCGGTGGTCGGACAGATGCAGCGGGCCTTGGAGGCCACAGGCTATCCGCTGGGGAAGATCGACGGGAATTTTGGCCTCAAGACCCTGCGGGCCGTGATCTCGTTTCAAAAAGACCACCAACTGCCAGTAGACGGCGTGGTGGCGGCAAATACCTGGATGATGATAGAGAAACTCTCCGGCATCCCCTGCGGGGGCCAGGGGGCGGAGCCGGCCCCGGATCCCCCGCGGGAACACGGGGAACGGGAAGAGAGGCACCCGGCCCATCACAGGCCTATGGAGCACCATTCCAAACACAGAGCGCCTCACCAGACCGTACCGCTGATTCCCTGGCACATGGAACCGGCGGAGGAGCGGCCGGCCCATCGGCTACCGGAATTCCCGCCCATGCCAGTCTTCGCCGAACAGGAGACGGCACCGGAGCCAGCAGGGACTTGGACAAAGGTGGGGGAGAAGAACGCATAAAATCACATAGGGGCGCACAACGTGCGCCCGCTTTGTTTGAGGAGGACATAGGCTCCTTTTCCAACTGACGCCCCAAGAGCGAAGCGATTGGCTCGGCGGAAGGGGTGCCTGTGGTGCAAAGGAGCTACCACAGGTATTCCTTCCGCCGTTCCAATCGGTCTGCGGCTGCGCCTTGCCCTCTTGGGGCGTCAGTTATGTCAGCGAAGCCGACTGAGGATTGCCCTTGACCTGCGGTGCAGGGATAATCCGACCTCAGGCTGACGCCTGCCACCTCCTTTGGAAAAGGAGGTTTTTTTGTCCTTGACCTAAAGCTCCTTTTCCAAAGGAGCTGTCAGCGATAGCTGACTGAGGATTGCCCTTGCCCTGCAACTTGTGCAAATCCTCCCTCCGTCAGGCCTTGCACTTGCCGCCCCCTTTGGAAAAGGAGACTTTTCACTTCACCTTTACAGACACAAACGGACTATCCCGCACTGTAAACCGCCAGAGGTGATCTCTGGCCTCTCCCGCATAGTCGATGTTGATCCGCTTGGATGCCACAATGTGGGGGACGGATAGTCCCGGTTCCAGAAACAGCCGATCATCCTGCAGCAAATCCACGCCATACAGCCCCCGGTGGATGTCCAGTGCCATACAGAGCTTACCGGGGCCGCTGGCGAGATTGCGCAGTTTTTCCGTCCCCCGCCGGGCGGCCATGGCGGGGATGCCGTCCGTGGGTTCCATCGCCCGGATCAATACGGCCTCCGGCGCGCCTGGCGGGCCGGAGGTCACGTTCATACAGTGGTACATACCGTAGATGAGATAGATATAGGCGTGTCCCTTGGGGCCGAACATGGCCCAGGTGCGCTCGGTCTTGCCCTTATAGCTGTGGCAGGCCGCATCGTCGTAGCCGCAATAGGCCTCGGTCTCCACGATAATCCCGGCGGCGGTGACGCCGTCTTCCGATCTGCGCACCAATCGCTTGCCCAGGAGGGATTTTGCCACGGTTACGGTATCTTGGGTGAAAAAATCACGTGATAACGCCATAGAATCACCGCCTGAGGATGCCCGCATGGATCAGCGCATCTGTCAACTGGGCAAAGCTCTGCAAATCCAAGGTCTCGCCCCGGATGCGGCTGTCGTGACCCAGGCCGGTTATAAGCTCTGTCAGCAGCTCTTTGGACGTGCCGGGTAGGGCGGAACACAGGCAGTTGACCAAAGTCTTTCTCCGCTGGGCAAAGGCGGCTTTGACCACCTGGAATAGAGCAACGGGATCCGTCGCGACAGGGGGGACTCTTCGCACAGCGAGGGAGATCACCGCCGAGTCCACTTTGGGTCGGGGGACGAAACAGTCCGGCGGCACGTCAAAGCAGAACGCCGGCTCCGTGTGATAGGCCGCGTAGACGGAAAACGCCCCGTAGTGCGGGCTTCCGGCCGGGGCCGTAATCCGGAGGGCCACCTCTTTTTGCACCATGACGGTGATACGCTCAAACAGCCCCGAATCTATGAGATGGGCCAAGACCGGGGAGGTGATATTATAGGGCAGATTGGCCACCACCACCGGGCGGAGACCGGAGAAATGCTCGCCCACCAGGGCGGCGAGATCGGTGTTCAAAATATCCCCGTGGATCACTTGGGTATTGGCACACCCCGCCAAGGTCTCCCGCAGGACGGGCAGGAGTACCCGATCCAACTCCACGGAGACCACTTTCCCCGCCGCCTGAGATAAAGGCCTTGTGAGGGCCCCGATGCCCGGGCCGATCTCTAAGACGCCAAAGCCCTCATCCAGCTCCGCTGCCACGACAGTATCTTCCGGCACCCAAGACGCGATCAAAAAGTTTTGGCCGAGGCTTTTGGAGAAGTGAAATCCATGCCTGGCCAAAAGGGGTTTGATATCTTGCATATTGTATAAATCCATATTGCGTTACTCCCAGTTTCCCCGCCTGAATTTTTCTCCCACCTACGGCGGGAGAAAAATTCAGATAGAATTATACGAGCCGAGGAATTTATAAAAAGGCGTACTGCGCTCCAGCATCCGCAGGGCGTCTTGCATATCCTGTTCCGCCCGGTGGCCCTCCAGATCAATGTAAAACAGATACTCCCCCAGCCGCCGCTTAGAAGGCCGGGACTCAATCCGGGTGATATTAATTCCCCAGACGTGGAAGATGCTCAGGGCCCGGTGGAGACTGCCAGGGGTATGATCCACAGAGAAAATCACCGACGTCTTAATACGCCCCGCATAGGCCCAGTCCTCTTTTGCGATGAGGATAAACCGGGTGCTGTTTTGCTTTTCGTCCTGGATATCATGGGCCAAAATCTCCAGCCCATATATCTCCGCGGCCACGGCACTGCCGATGGCGGCCACGGTACCGTCTCCGCCGGCGGCGGATTCGGCGGCGACGCTGGAACTGGCCACGGCCTGGATCGTTGCGGCGGGGAAGTGTTCGTCTAAGTACCGCTTACACTGGCCGATGGCCTGTACATGGGATAAGATCGTGGTGATCTCCCCAAGTTGTATCCCCGGCCGCACCAGAAGGTGTTGATGGATGGGCAAAATCAGGTCGTGGCGGATGAGAAAATGCAAGTCCTCTGCCAGTACATCCATGGTGGCGGTGACACAGCCCTCCAGGGAGTTTTCCACAGGCAAAATAGCCTCATCCAATTCGCCGTTGCCCACGGCTACGGCCATGGCGTAGATGGTCTGATAGGCAACGGGAGCGATGCCGGGATTCTTTGCCGTGTAGATTGATGCCGCCTGGTGGGAAAAACTCCCCGCAGGCCCCAGGTATCCCAACTTTTTCATGAACCTCTCCTTACTGAAACTTCCTTTTGCGAGTGCCTTTCCCGCAAAAGGAACTCTTAAAACCCGGCGGCTGCCGGGTTTTAAGAGTTCCCCGCATTTTTATAGAGTAAATGGCTCATCCTTGTCAGATGCCACCAATTTTTTTGGGCGTTCCGGTCTGCGCTTGAGGGGATCATAGGCAAACTTGGAACAGGCGTCATAGATAGAGACAATGCCCCGTTTGACACAGGCCACCCGATCCTGGCTCACCTGACACCCGTGCTTGCAATAGGAGCAACTCGGCTCAATATCTGACCGAAAAATCATCTATTCCATCCCCTTAGACAATGCTTTTTTGTAAAATGCACACAGAAAGCATCTCTTTTTCAGATAGTATACCGCATTTTGAAGAGTTTGCCTAGTCCTTTTTCTGTAAAAGAAGACAAAGCAATGCCGCGATCAATCCAAGGGTCACAGCGGAGAGGGCGGCATGAAACAAACTTGTGGAAAAATCCATGGCGGCAATGTCCCGTACTCCCTCTGCCAGATACACCGCCACGGTGCTGTCGAACGGGACCAGACGCACCAGCAGGAAGATCAAACCGGCGGAGAGAACACCGTGTAACAGCTTGCCCAGGAGATAACTCCGGACGGAGAGTCCGCTGCCGCCCATAAAGCTGATGACCTGACAGTGGACGGAGAGCCCAGCCCAGCCCAGCATAAAGGCGGCCATAGCCATGGCCTGGGGCAACTCACCCGCCCCATCTCGGAGGCCCCACACGCCGGAGGAGAGCTCCACAAGCCCCGTCAAGAGCATGGCCGCCTGATCCGGCTCCAGGCCCAGTCCCGTAAATGCCGTGCCCAGCAGCCCCGCGATGCCGGGGAGAATCCCCGCCAGAATCAAGAGGCGGATGAACACTGTAAAAAAGATGACAAAGCCGCAGATGCTCAAAATAGAGCGAACCGCCCCGGTGACGCTGTCTATAAATGCCCGGGAAAAGGGCGGCGCAGATGCCCGCACCCCGGCTGGCCCCGGCGGCGTATCCGCCGCTCTGCCGCCCCAACTGCGGAACAGGAGCCCCACCAGAAGAGAGGCCGTCACGTGGGCCAAATAGAGGAAAATCCCCGCCCGGCTACTGGAAAAGATGCCCACGCCCACGACGCCCAAGATAAAAGCGGGACCGGCGTTGTTGCTGAAGGCCAACAATCGCTCCGCCTCTTTTTTGGGGATACTGCCGCTCTCATACAGGGCGATGGCCGTCCTGGCCCCCACGGGATAGCCGCCTACGAACCCCAGCACAAGGGCGGAGGCGCAGACCCCGCCCACGTTGAACAGGGGCCGCATGACGGGATCCAACAACCTGTCAAAATGCCGGGTCAGCCCCAGATGCACTGTGAGGGAGGAGAGGACGAAGAAGGGGAACAGGGAGGGGATAATCACATTGGCAGAGAGGGTCAACCCCTCCCGCGCCGCCGAGATGGCCTCCTGAGGAAAGAGCAGAAGCGCACCCATAGCGGCGAAGAGGGCCAGGGTAATGATCAGATCATAGGTTTTTCGGCTGGCCAGGAGATGAGACATGGCAGTGTGTCCTTTCGCAGGCGTTCTGTCCACTATATGCGGATGGCGGCATGTCTCAATACCGGAGGAGGTCATAAGCTCCTTTTCCAACTGACGCCCCAAGAGCGAAGCGATTGGCTCGGCGAAAGGGGTGCCTGTGGTGCAAAGGAGCTGCCAGCGCAGCTGACTGAGGATTGTCCCAAAGCCTCTCTCCGTCCATCGCCCTGCGATGGACGGAGGGAGGCCTATTTCCACCCCCCGCCGCATAGACTGATACCCAGAGGTGACAAGCTGTGGAAAAACAAGACAAACCAAAGAAAAAGCGCATCCTGGCCCAGGCGGCGGACACGTTTGATCTGCCCGGTGAGGTGTTGTCCGATCTGCCCCGTCTCACAGTGACCGGATCGAGCCAGATCGTGGTGGAGAACCACAAAGGACTCATGGATTACGCCGAACACGCCATCCTGGTAGCCGGCGGACGTGTGACGCTGAAAATCCTGGGCAATCAACTGGAACTCCGGGCCATGAACGCCCAGGAGTTATTGATTACAGGTGAGATTTTCAATATAGAATTTATTCAGTAGACTGCAGGGCGCGGAGGCGTAGGGGCGAACTGTGTTCGCCCGCATTGCCCTACAAAAAAACCTCCTTTTCCAAAGGAGGTGGCAGGCGAAGCCTGACGGAGGATTGCCCTGCGCCGCAGGTCAAGAACAATTGGAAAAGGAGCTTAGGGCAAAAAAGCCTCCCTTGATTTCGAGGGAGGTGGCCGCCGAAGGCGGCCGGAGGGAGCGTATCGAAGAGGAGGGATCCCGCCATGCAACGTGTTGTCAATTTCTTGCGGGGCCATATCCGGCTGGAGGTGGAGTGCGCCTATCCGGAGCGGTTTATGAACCTGTGCGCCCAGAACCATATCGCCTTCTGGAATCTCGTCCGAATCGACGATATCACCGTCCAGGTGACCATGACCATCAACGCCTACGGGGAGCTCCGGCCCCTCCTGCCAAATCTCCACGCCCAGGTGCGCCCGGTCAAACAGGCCGGGGTGCCGATCTTTTTTTTGCGGATCAGAAAGCGGTACGCCCTCACGGCGGGGTTTCTCATCACCTTGATCGCCATCTGGGTCATGAGCCTCTATATCTGGGATATCCAGGTCACCGGCAACGACCAGATTCCCTCCCATGAGATTTTGCGGGTTTTGGAAGACGTGGGCGTGGGGATCGGCACCTTTGCCCCCGGGCTCCACCCGGAAGACCTGCGAAACGAGGTGCTCCTGCGCATGGACGACCTGGCCTGGATTACGGTGAACGTCAACGGCAGCCGGGCCACGGTCATTGTACGGGAGCGGATCCACCCCCCCGATATGATCCCGGCGGACATACCCACCGCCGTCTTCGCCGCCAAGAGCGGTATCATTGATCAGATGATTATCTGGAGAGGAGATGCCCTTGTAGAGGTCGGGGACACGGTGGTCATAGGCCAAGACCTGGTCTCCGGACGGATAGAGAGCCTGGCAACAGGCACCTATTTCCTCCGGGCCGACGCCAGAATCTACGCCAGAACCTGGTATGAACTGAGCATGTCCATGCCCTTGGAGCGGATCGAGAAGACGTTTACTGGGCGAACTTCAACAAAAAGTAGAATTTTTTTTGGAAAAAGTAGAATAAATTTATATTTTAATAGTGGAATTTCCTATGAGACCTATGATAAAATAATAGAAGACTTTGATTTCACCCTGCCCGGCGGCATTGTATTACCCATCCGGCTCCAACGGCTGATCCACCGGGAGTACACGCCGACCCCCCTGGAGCTGGACCACGAGCAGGCGGCCCAGTTGCTCCATGAGCGGCTTTTGGCCCAGTTGGAGGAGTTGATCGGTTCCGGGGGGGAGATACTATCTACGTCCTTCACTGTGGAGGCGGCCCCCGGCATGGTGACGGTACACTTAGTGGCCGAGTGCCGGGAGCAGATCGCCAATCTGCGCAGGCTCAGAGAAGATGAGATGCAGAACCCCATACACCCAGATGAGATACCAAGAGAGGAAATCAATCAACCATGATAGAAAAGCGCATCAATGTTGATCGGATGGAGCACGTAATCAGCGTGTTCGGTTCTTTTGACGAAAATTTACGGATTATCGAACAGGAACTAAAGGTGAAAGTCACAGACCGGGACGCCGAGCTGAAAATTGTCGGCGAGGCGGAGAGCGTCATGTACGCCGAGCGGGCCATTGAATCCCTGTTGGGCCTCGTGGCCAAAGGGGAGAACATCAACGCCCAGACGGTTCGCTATATCATCGGCGTGGTGAGAGAGGGGGCGGAGGGGCGGCTCACAGAACTGGGAAAAGACGTGGTTTGCATCACCGCCAAGGGGAAACCCATTAAGGCCAAGACCCTGGGACAGAAGAAATATATAGACGCCATCTCCCAAAACACGATTACCCTGGGCATCGGCCCCGCCGGTACGGGGAAGACGTACCTGGCAGTGGCGGCCGCGGTGACGGCCTTTCGGAACAAAGCCATTAACCGGATTATCTTAACCCGACCCGCCGTGGAGGCGGGGGAACACCTGGGCTTTTTGCCGGGGGATTTGCAGAGCAAGGTAGACCCCTACCTGCGGCCTCTGTACGACGCCCTGTTCGATATGCTGGGGGCGGAGACCTATTATAAGCACGTGGAACGGGGGAACATCGAAGTGGCCCCCCTGGCCTACATGCGGGGCCGCACCTTGGATGACGCCTTTATCATCTTAGACGAGGCCCAGAACACATCCAGAGAGCAGATGAAAATGTTCCTCACCCGTCTGGGGTTCGGCTCGAAAATTGTCATCACAGGGGACGTGACCCAGATCGACCTGCCGGTGGACAAGGTGTCCGGCCTCACAGAGGCCATGCGGGTACTGGACGGGGTAGAGGATATCGCCATCTGTCAACTCACCGGCGCCGACGTGGTGCGCCACGTCCTAGTCCAGCGGATTGTGCAGGCCTATGACACCTTTGAACAAAAGAAATCCCGGAAACCCACAGGAGGGAAGCGATAATTATGACAAAACACAAAGTATACGTAAAGAGACAGAGGCAAGGCTTGGGGGAGCGGAATATCACCTCTATTTGCCGCCGTGCCGTCAAGGCGACCCTGCTCTTAGAGGAGATCACCATCCCCTGTCAAATCAGCGTCCTTCTCACAGATGACGAGGGAATCCAGGAGATCAATCTCGCCCACAGGCAGATCGGAACCCCCACAGATGTCCTCTCGTTTCCCACAGGGGACTATGTGCCGGGCCATTTCCAGCCCAACGAGGCGGATATGGACCCGGAGACAGGGTACCTCCACTTGGGGGACATCGTCATCTCCAGCGACCGGGTGGACGCCCAGGCGAGAGAATACGGCCATGAGACCACCCGGGAACTCTCCTATCTCATGGTACACGCAACGCTACATCTGTTGGGCTACGACCACGAGGAAAAAGACGACTACAAGCTCATGCGCAGCCGGGAGGAGCTGATCTTAGGCTCCCTCGGGCTGATGAGATAGGACAGGCTGTGGTGCCGTCCCCCAGGCGGCGGGGTGGTTGCCCGTAGGGGACGGTGTCCACATTGTCCCCTATAATGTACAACACCGTAGGGACGGTCGCCCTCGACCGTCCGCGGACGACCGGGGGCGGTCGTCCCTACAGGATCATTTCAGCGTGTTGTACTCCGTGCATTTTGTTTGTGGTAGTGCAGGAAATTTATATTTGCGGTGTGTTAGTGTGACTGCTGTATGATTACTTAAAAATGTTAGAGGGAGGATACATGAGTAAACGCTGTTTTGCTCTCATATGCACGATGATCATGTTCATCAATGTTTTGGTCGCGTGCAGTTTTTCAGACGAATTGATTCAACCAGAAGTGGATGTGCAAAACAATCAAAATGGTTTTTATGGTAATCCTGAACCAACACTGCCCCAAGGGGAAACGCCTGAAAACGGAAATTATTTAATCGCTAACACAACAAGACTACGCGCGCTGTATACAGATAGAAGGAATGCAATAGAGTGGCGTCCTTATTTGGACATCAATGGTAATGGCGGCTACATATATGGAACCTCACATGATGTTTTGACATTGGGTTTGGGCAAACCGATTGAGGCGCTTAACCCCATTCTTATTGGGCGTAATGTGGTGTTTTCTGAAAGCTGGTTGGAACTTGTTGATGGAGAGACAGTAACGGAAGAACATCTAAAGATGTTTATAGAGCATGCCGATACAATGTATGAACACATGGCATATTTTGTCGGCGCACTCCCCGCCCAGGGCGAAAGAACAGTTGTTACCAATGTGAACAGCACTGATAATTTTTACTACGAATTTCTGAGGGGTGCCGGAGCATATGCAAACGGAACCAATCATATTCTTCTATCTAACTATCTTTCCTGGAATCAGCGAAGGCTGGCGGAAGTGGAACCGAATCGTGTATGCAGAATCTTTGCGCATGAAATTGCGCATAGCTTTGGTTGTACTTCTATAGATAATCCACTTGGAACTCTTTTAGAGCCTGAGAATTTTGCAAATTTGTTAGTAGCGTATGTGCAAGATAGTATTAAAGGGCTAACTTATTCTTACTGGGAAGGGTTAGATTACTACGACGATAGCTATAATAGTAATTTTCGAGAGCTCTCTTTCGAAATAGCATTACAGGCATACAGAAGTGGAGATATTGGCCTTTTTGATAATATATATGGCGATTATCGTAATTCTGCATTTACTTTTTACAGTTTTGGGTTGGTTGAAATAGTTGGATGGGATGTTTACAGACTGGCATTTCTAAGTTTCATAGACCCAAATTTTGAAAGAAACAGTTTGATGCCCGCCGACATCTGGGCTGCTTGGGGCACTTCTTTTACAATTCTTGAAAATGGGACAAAAGAATTCTTCACACGGATTGGGCTGTTTTATGGCGACATGAGTGTTTTGTTGTCACTTCCAGACGAAGGAGAACTGATACAGAGATTTTTCCCAGAAGAATACGAGTTATTGCGATTGCAGACGGCCGGATGAATGATTGTTTATGTTTTCGTTTGCTTGTTGCCAAAGCAAGCTGTTGTGCAAAATAAGCAGTAGTTGCACATTGTACAACCAGCCCCACATTGTCCCCTACGGACAACACCGTAGGGACGGTCGCCCTCGACCGTCCGCGGACGACCGGGGGCGGTCGTCCCTACAGGATCATTTCAGCGTGTTGTACAGTGTAGAATGATGTCCACATCGTTCCATGTATTTTGTTTGTGATAGTGTAGCGAATTTATAATAGGCGGGGTGAGGCAAATGGCTACCAAAAAGCGAATCACAAAGAGAGATATTCTTATCGGAATAGTAGCGGGGTTGCTTATAGCTTCTGTTCTGCTTTTTGTTTTCTTTTTCAATCCGCAAAGGACTTTTACAATAACCGAAACCTATCGAATAACTTCGGCGTATGGTGAAGAAACATTTTTACGAGTAATGCTCCCTATAAGTGGTGCGTATCAAGAAATAACGGACTTGCAAGTTGAGGGAGCAATATATTATGAAATAGATTACTTTGATGGATGGCGAGAATTAACTGCACGAGTACCAACAAGTGGAGATGAAGTTACTGTCACGATTTCTTATACAGCAAGACTTTTGAGAAATGCAGGAACGTGGGACGGTGAAGTTCTTCCAGAATACACCTTACCACAGCAGTTTGTAGATTCCGACAATGAATCAATCATCAGACTTGCCGCAGAGCTTCGCGGAGATAACGAGTTGCAAACCGCTCGTAGTATATTTAATCACACCAGCAGAACCATAACTACCCGCACAGGCACTTTTATGTCAGAAGGGTATGAACCTACGCAACCATATGCTTCAGAAATATTGTTAAATCCTGTTGGCGTTTGCTACGATTACGCTATTCTTATGACTGCCTTACTCCGTGCAGCTGGGATTCCAGCCCGAATGATTTCAGGGTTATCATTAAATATACCGCTAAGCAGGGGTGGAGATTGGAGTCATCCCGGTGCCGCTCATGCATGGGTAGAGTTTTATGCTGATGGAGCATGGCACTTTGCAGACCCAACATGGGGCAGAAGATACTTTAACCGAAACGGTACAGCACATTTATCGCTCGGCACATTTGAAGCCTATAGTCGTTCCGATTTTCAACGAAATCGATTATCGAAAATAGAAGATGACGGCTTTTTCATTAGAGGGGCAATGAGTACGCCTATATCCTTTGTTGTTTTTTCTAGTGATGAAAACGCTACTGTAGTACCTCGAGCGGATGTTCGGTTTTCGTGGTTTAGGTGATGCACCAAATAAGCATTTTGCAGTTGCACACTGCACAACTATCCTCACATCGTCCCGCCCGCACCGCATTCTCAATGCCTCACGGCAACTGCCCATACACTGCGCCCTTGACCTTAAGCTCCTTTTCCAACTGACGCCCCGGAAGCGAAACGCCGGAGTGGTCGTCGTGCACTTGACCTTAAGCTCCTTTTTCAAAGGAGCTGTCAGCGAAGCTGACTGAGGATTGACCTGTGGCGGGTGTTTTCTCTACGCCATCACAAACACAAAAACCGGAGGATCAACACATGATTAAAAAAACCGCAATGGTCACCATATCCGGGCGGCCCAACGTGGGGAAGAGCACCCTGCTCAACGCCCTGGTGGGCGAGAAGATCGCCATTGTGACCAATAAGCCCCAGACCACCCGGAACCGCATCCTGGCGGTACTCAACCGGGAAGAGACCCAGTTCGTCTTTATAGACACCCCCGGCTACCACGCCCCCCGGACACGGTTGGGAGAATATATGGTCCGTGTGGTGCGGGAGAGTGTGGCAGACGTGGACGCCGTAATCCTCATGGTGGAGCCCATCCCCAACATCGGCCCCCAGGAACAGCAGTTGATCAAATGGATCGCCGGAAGCGGCACTCCCGGCATCCTGGTGATTAACAAGATCGACACGGTAAAAAAAGAGGAGCTCCTGGCGGTCATCGACTGCTATCAATCCGCCCACACCTTTGACGCCATCTTGCCCATGTCCGCCAAATCCGGCGACGGGGTGAAAGAACTGACCGCAGAACTGGATCAATACGCCTTAGAGGGCCCCCAACTCTTCCCCGACGCTATGATCACCGATCAGCCGGAGCGGCAGATTGTGGCGGAGATCATCCGGGAGAAGCTACTCCTCTGTATGCAAAAAGAAATCCCCCACGGCACCGCCGTGGAGATTACGAAATTTTCCGAACGGGAAAACGGCATCATCGACGTGGAGGCCACCATCTACACGGAGAAGGCCAGCCACAAGGGGATGATTATCGGAAAGCAGGGCGCCATGCTCAAACAGATCGGCGAGATGGCCCGGCGGGATATTGAGCGCTTTATGGGGACAAAAGTCTACCTGGAGACCTGGGTCAAAGTCAAAGAGCGCTGGCGGGACAGCGACTTCCTCCTCCGCAATTTCGGATACCGAAGCGATTAGGGCATGTTTTGCAATTCTATAAAATGGACATGCCGGCTCTGATCCTCCGGATCAAGAAAAACCGGCGGCCCGGTCTGGATCCGGATCCTTTGGGTGTGGGTGCGATCAAGATCGGCGGTTAGATTTTGATTTTCTCCCCGCAGACGCGCTAGTTCCTCGGCATTTCGGGCCTGCAACGCGGCTATAAAGCTCTGTGAACAGGCTATGGTGCGCCTATTTGGCTTTTTTGTATCACAATGTATGCCGTACGGAACACATGGAAAATTTGGATTTGAATGAATTTTCATAGGGCGAATCTCCACATTAAATTTGAGCTATACTATGTACCGGCACACAGATGTGTGCCAGACGGGTTGATTTATTTTAAGGTTCCAAGCCCCTCAATAATGTCTTTGAGCCCGTTTTCAATATCCCGCAGCCCCTCACAGATATCGTCTTCGCCCTCGCCGATCTCCCGCTCTGCCTGGTGCAGGCGTTTCACCTCTTCCTCCACCTTGTGGAGGGCTTTTTTGATATCGCCTCTGGATTTCCCCAAATCCTTGAGCCCTTCGCAAATATCTTGTATACCCTCACGAATTTCCCGGATACCTTGTTCGATTTTTTCCCGATCCTTGCCTTTGTTATGGCAACAGTTCATCATCCGACACTCCCGTTTCACGTCGTCGCCGCGTCAGGCGCACCCCATTCTATGCGCCGGACGGGAAACGTGTACCGGGATTTGCCTGTGATAATTCTGCTCCTGTGCGTTACACTAGGGTATGTGGAGGATACCTTTTATGACATCCGCTTCATTTTGGCGTCTTTTCCAAGAGACGGGGGAACCGCTGCATTATCTGCTCTATTGTGAGGCTCTGGCTCTGGAGGACATGGAAGAAAAAAGTGCATAGCATGGAAAAACGTGCACGAGGGGATTCCCTCTGTGCACGTTTTAGAGTATAAATGGATTGACAAGCCATAACTTGTCTTGCTAAAATACATATAGGCGTTGCCAATACGGTAGGTAGGCAGTCAGCCAACATCCTCCGAAAGGAGGTGAGGCCTTGTCGGTGTTTGAAGCTATTTCACTGATGCTTGCTTTTGCGGTGTTGATTATAATGCTGATAAACTACATAGACAAAAGAAAATAACCGCCCTGTCTACAAACATGCGGTTATTTTCTAATACCGTTCGTTTTCTAGGCTAGCCGTTTACCGGCAACGCCTTTTGTAATTTCAGTATAGCGCGTATCACAAGAATTGTCAAGGGGGAGGCCGCTCCTATGGAACAAAACACACGGGGACTGGTCCTCCGGGAAGTGAGCTATAAAGAAGCGGATAAGATCCTCACTATTCTCACGGAGGATCTGGGCAAAATCACCGTCTCCGCTCGGGGTGTCCGGCGGACGATGGGGAAGGCCACCGCCGCCAGTCAACTGTTGGCCTTTTCTGACCTCACCCTGTATCAGCGGCACGGTCGGTGGTCCATCCGGGAGGGCAGAGTGCTGGAACTTTTTGACGATCTGCGGCAGGATATTGAGCGATTCGCCCTGGGCGCCTATTTCGCCGAACTCTTAGAAGCGGTAAGTGATATGGACTACACAGACCCCAATCTGTTGTCTTTCGGCCTCACCGGACTGGTTGTATTGAGCCGTGGTGAGCGGGAGATCGGGTTAATCAAGGCGGCCTTTGAACTCCGGCTCATGTGTCTGGCGGGATATGCGCCGGAAGTTGCGGTCTGCCCCAAATGTGACGATGCAAATCCCCGGCATCCTATGCTCAGTTTGAAAGGCGGGCATATACACTGCAAATCCTGCCTCCCGGACGATTCCGGCGAGAGCGTAGCCCTTGATCAAGGGAGCCTACAGGCCCTGCGACACATTAGCTCCGCACCGGAGGGCCGGGTGTTCGCCTTCACCTTGGGCGAGGAGGGGATGAAATCCCTCGGTACCGTAGTGGAGCGCTATGTGGCGGCCCAATTGGAACGGGGATTTCGTACGTTGGATTTTTATAAGCAATTTTGATTGCTCCCGCACGAAAAAGCAGAAAACAGAGCAAATCATAAGGAGACTACCATGACCCGATTAGAAAAATCAATGTCCACCCTGGAACTGCCTGCCGTGTTGGCCCTTCTGGCAGAACACGCCGTCAGCGAACCGGGTAAAGAAACGATCGCAGCTCTGCGGCCTGTGGCAGAGATGGATCAGGTGCAGAGCCTGCAACAGGAGACAGCGGCGGCAAAAGATATGATGGACTTGAAAGGCAGTCCGTCCTTCTACGGCGTCCGGGACGTGGGGGCCGCCCTCCAGCGGGCCGACATCGGCGGGATGCAGAATACCCGGGAATTGCTGCACATCGCCGGAGTATTAAAATCCGCCCGATTGGCGCGGGCCTACAGCGCAAAAGAGCAGGAGACATCCACAAAGATCGACTACCTGTTCCGCACCTTAAATGGCGATAAATACCTGGAGGAGCGGATCACCACCTCCATTGTGGGGGAGGGGGAACTGGCCGACAGCGCCAGCACAACCCTCTCGGATATCCGGCGAAAAATGCGGGTGGCCGCCGCCCGGATCCAAGAGACCCTGCGGAAGATTATCTCTTCACCCACCTACGGAAAAGCGCTCCAAGAGTCCATTATCACCCAGCGGTCGGGCCGATACGTGGTGCCGGTCAAGGCGGAATCGAAACAGGCCATCCCAGGTCTTGTCCACGATATCTCCTCCAGCGGGGCGACCCTGTTTATTGAGCCCAGCGGGGTAGTGGAGGCGAATAATGAAATCCGAGAACTGGAAGCCAAAGAGCGGGAGGAAATTGAGCGGATTCTCATGGAGCTCTCCGCCGCCTGTGCCGATAAGCGGGGGGAGATTGAGAGCGACTATGAAATCCTCGTCCGGTTAGACTGCATCTTCGCCCGAGCAAAACTGGGCCGCGCCCTGCGCTGTACGGAGCCGACTATCACCGAGGGGGGCGCGATCCACCTCCGCCAGGCACGGCATCCGCTGTTGGACCCCAAGGTGGCTGTCCCCATCGACATCCGATTGGGTGGGGAGTTTGACACCCTAGTCATCACCGGCCCTAATACGGGGGGCAAGACGGTGAGCCTCAAGACCTTGGGATTACTGGTGCTCATGACCCAGTGCGGGCTCCACATCCCCACAGACGAGGGGAGTATCGTGCCGGTTTTCCGGCAGGTGCTGGCGGATATCGGGGACGAGCAGAGCATTGAGCAGTCCCTGTCCACCTTCTCCGCCCATATGACAAATATTGTGGATATCCTGGCAGATTGCGATGAGAGTTCACTCCTGCTCTTTGACGAGTTAGGCGCTGGCACCGATCCCGTGGAGGGCGCGGCCTTGGGTATCTCCATCATCGAACACGCCCGGAGCCGGGGGAGCCTGGTGGCCGCCACCACCCACTATGCGGAATTAAAAATCTACGCCACCACTGTAATAGGTGTAGTCAACGCCGCCTGTGAGTTCGACGTGGAGACCCTGCGGCCCACGTATCGCTTATTGATCGGCGTGCCGGGGAAATCCAACGCCTTTGCCATCTCCGCCCGGTTGGGGCTGCCGGAGGAGATCATCACCGACGCCAAGCGGCGGATCAATGAGGAGAGCGCCGCTTTTGAGGAAGTCTTGGTTAAGCTGGATACCCAACGGCAGATCATGGAACAGGAACGGGAGGAGGCGGATCAGCTCTTAGCCTCTGCCAAGGTGGATCGGGAACGGGCGGCGGTGTTTCGTCAGGAGATCGAGGCGGCTCGTGCCAAGGCCCGGGAATTGGCCAAGCGAGAGGCGGACGACCTCATCGCCGAGGCCCGCCGGGCGTCCGACGAAGTATTCGAGGAACTGCGCCAGATTCGTCGCAAAAGCGCAAAAGCGCAGGATTGGCAGGAGGTCAACGATACGAGGGCCGGACTGCGGCAAAAGCTCAACACCGCTGAATCCAATTTACACCCCACGGCGGCGGAGGCCCCTGTAGAGGAGCCCAGCCGTCCCATCCAGCCGGGGGATACGGTGGAGCTTGTGGGCATCGGCACAAAGGCCCAGGTAATTGCTATTGCCGCCGACGGGGGATTAGACCTCCAGGCGGGGATTATGAAGATCACAGCCAAACCGGGAGAAGTTCGCTTGATCGAGGGGGAAAAACAGCAGGACTTCAAGGCATACGTCGCCCAGAGCCAGGCAAAACTCCGGGCCTCCGGCACAAAGCCGGAAATTGATCTCCGGGGCATGATGGCCGACGAGGCCGTGGCCGCCGTGGAGCAGTTCCTCGACGGGGCTACGTTATCGAACCTAGAGACGGTGACGATTATCCACGGCAAGGGGACAGGCGCTCTGCGCCAAGCCGTCCATGACAGCCTCAAGCGGAACCGGCAGGTGAAGAATTATCGCCTGGGTAAGTTCGGCGAGGGGGAGACGGGTGTGACGGTTGTGACGTTGCGGTAGGGAATAAATGAGCAAGAGGCGGCACGATCGTGCCGCCTCTTGCATTGCGTAATTTGTTTATTTTGAATGAAGTATATATTTATCAGCAGCACCATAGCATTGTTCCGTCTCTATCAAAACAAGTGATTCATTTAAGATTATAATTGATGGCATACCAAAGCCCACACAAGCGCTTATGGCCTTTTCAACCGTTGTTTTCACTCCATCAACTTCTCTATTGGACGAAATAACATAACAATTTTTTGAGTCAATAAGGTTGTAAATCTCAGATGAAACGAATTGTTGATCGTTGGTCTTTCTGTAAATACAAGAAGGTTTAACAATATCTTCAGTTGTATGAGAGAACCGATAAATTGCGGTAGTGCGTTTTTCTTCAGAAGCTAGTTCAAATATAATCCTGTCACGTATTCTTTTCTCTAAGAATGTATATGCAAATCTTTTTTCTATCTCATTATTCATATTACTGCCTCCGTGTGCTTATCCCCGCCCACGCCTTTGAAATTTCATCGGTCAGTATGGCGTATTCTGCACCTCCCTAAAACCCACCCTTCTCATTCGTCTCCTTCAAATTCCCTTTCACCCCATGCCGCTGATCCAACTGCGCCTGGATATCCCGTGGCGTAACGCCCTGATTGCTCATGAGAACCAGCAGATGATACGCCAAATCGGAGATCTCGCCCACCAGCCCATCTCCATCATCGTTTTTCGCCGCAATGATAGTCTCCGCCGCCTCTTCGCCGATTTTTTTGCAGATTTTATCCAGCCCCTGATCGAACAGGTAGTTGGTATAGGATTTCTCTTTGGGCTTCTCCCGCCGATCCAGAATCTGCGCCCAAAGGCGGTCTAACACCCCGAACTGACCGGGCTCCTCGTCTCCAAAACAGCTATAACTCCCAGTGTGACAGGCACCAGCGCCGACTTGCTCTACTTGGATCAAGAGCGTATCCCGGTCGCAGTCCCAGGACATGTTCATAATCCGTTGGACATTGCCGGAGGTGTCGCCTTTATGCCAGAGCTCCTGGCGGCTTCTCGACCAAAAGCAAGTATAGCCGTTGGCGATCATATCATCGTAGCTCTCCTGGTTGACATAAGCCATCATCAGCACACGGCCCGTATAATAATCCTGCACGATGGCAGGGAGCAAGCCCTCTATCTGCATGGGATTCCCTCCTGTCTCATGGCGGCCTTGACCTGGCCCACAGTGGCCTTGCCATAGTGAAATAAGCTGGCCACAAGGGCCGCGTCGCAGTCTGTCTCTTGAAATACGTCAATGATATCTTGAATCTTCCCGCAGCCGCCGCTGGCGATGACGGGGATGTTCACCGCATCGCAGATGGCTTTTGTCATAGAGATATCGTACCCGTCCTGTGTGCCGTCCCCGGACATGGAGGTGAAGAGAATCTCCCCGGCCCCTAACGCCTCGCACTGTTTGGCCCAGTCCACGATATCCAGTCCGGCGCCCTTTGTCCCGCCGCCGATAACCACGTCCCGACCATTGCCGTCGATGGCCACGACCACCCGATCCGATCCAAAGGCCTCGCTCACCTCCCGGATCAACGCCGGGCGCAACACCGCCGCAGAGTTGATGGATACCTTGGACGCGCCCCATTCCAGGGCTTTGCCGAACTCTTCCACAGTACGAATCCCGCCGCCCAGGGTGAGGGGGACGGACAGGGTCTCCCGCGCCCGCTTTAACAGACCATACATGGTCTCCCGCCCCTCGTTGGTGGCGGTGATATCCAGCAGGACGATCTCATCTGCCCCCTGTCTCTCATAGGCCAGGGCGATTTCGATGGGATCGCCGATATCCACCAGATCGACAAAATTGACGCCTTTTACCACCCGGCCGTTAACCGTGTCCAGGCAGGGGATAATCCGCTTCCCCAGCATCTTTTTCAAATCCACCCGGCCCTCATAGTAGGCTTTGCCTACGATGACGCCGTAGTATTTCCCGGCCTTTTGGATATCCGCCTCGGAACTTACCCCACCGGAGACCACCACGTGAACGCCCCGGATTTTCTCGTACATCTCCCAGTTGGGGGAGGTGAGAGTACCGTCTTTGGCAATATCCGTGGCCACGATATATTCCACGCCCAGGGCACGGAGTTGATCAATAAAGGCCAGATAGTCCACGCCGCTGTCCCGGAGCCAACCGGAGACGGCCACTTTGCCGTCCCGTACATCCACGCCGACCACAATCCGCCGGGGGCCGTGTTTTGCGACCATCTCCCGGACAAAATCCGGATTCTTCACGGCGATAGTCCCCAAAATCACCCGGTCAACCCCGATCTGATCCAGGTAAAGCGCCACCGTCTCCGCTGTGCGAATCCCGCCCCCCACCTGGATGGGGATATTGACCCGCCCCCGGATTTTTCGGATGGTGTCCAGATTGGCCGTACTGCCGTCTTTGGCCCCGTCTAAGTCTACGATATGGAGGTATTTTGCGCCCATATCCGCAAACCCCTCCGCCAGAGCAACAGGGTCTCGGCTGTAGACGGTCTTCTGCCCGTAATCCCCCTGATAGAGCCGCACGGCCTCGCCGTTTTGGAGGTCTATGGCCGGAATAATCAACATTTAGAGCACTCCTTTCGTAGAGGGAATCTCGTCGCCCGCCTGCAAAATCGCCTGGCCAAAGGCCACACCAAAAGCCTTGAACATGGCCTCGACTATGTGGTGGGTGTTACGGCCATAGGCCAGATTAATGTGCAACGTGATCCCGCTGTGGAGTGCCACGGCACGGAAAAATTCCTCTACCAGCTCCGTCTCAAAATCACCCACTTTGGGGGCAGGAAACTGGGCGTTAAAGACCAGATAGGGCCGCCCGGAGATATCCAGTACGCAGTTGACCAACGCCTCATCCATAGGAATGGCGGCGGAGCCAAAGCGACGAATTCCGGCCTTGTCGCCCAGGGATTTTCTAATCGCCTGACCCAAGGTGATCCCCACATCTTCCACCGTGTGGTGTCCGTCCACTTGGAGATCGCCTTTACACGTCACATGGAGTGTGATCCCGGCGCGAAAGGCGAAGGCGTGTAGCATGTGATCAAAAAATCCAATGCCCGTGTTGATCTTCGCCTCGCCCCAATGGTCGAGATTGACCCCGACCCGAATATCGGTCTCCTTGGTGGTCCGCTCTAAAACTGTTTCACGCATAATAAAAACGCCTCCATTTCTTCGTCTGTGCCCATGGTCACCCGTAAAAACTGGTCGAGCCGAGGTCTATTCCAATAGCGTACGAGAATTTTGTGCTCCAACAAGAAGTCATATAACGCCTTGGCCCGCTGGGTTTTGACAAATAAAAAGTTCGCCTGAGAGGGGAGCGCCGGATATCCAAGTTCACATAATTTTTCTGCAACTTGCTCTCTTGTCTGGATGATGCGATTCCGTGTCTCGTCCCAATAGACTGTATCGGAAATGGCAGCAGTCGCCGCGATCTGAGCCAGCATATCCAGGGGATAAGAGTTGAAAGCATTCTTCATCCGCTGGAGGCCGTCTATGAGATGGGGCTGCCCCACGGCGTAGCCCACCCGCAACCCCGCCAGGGAGTGGGACTTGGAGAAGGTGCGGACCACCAGCAGATTTTCGTATTTCTCTACGAGGTTCACGGCGCTCTCTACAGCGGCGAAGTCGATATATGCCTCGTCTACAATGACTACGCCGTCCGGATTTTGGCATATAATCGCCTCAATCTCGCCCAAGGTGAGGGCGATCCCCGTGGGAGCGTTGGGGTTGGCCAACATCACGCCGCCGGCGCCCCTGTAGGCGGCGGGATCAATGGTATAATCTGCCCGGAGCGGTATGATCCTCGTCCCGGCGTCATACATCTCCGCCCAGACGGGATAGAAGCCGTAGGAGATGTCCGGCATCATCACCGACTTGCCGGAGAAAAATCCGCCAAAGGCAAAGGCCAGCACTTCATCGGAGCTGTTGGCGGCAAAAACGTACTCGGCCGGAATATTCAGATGTGCACCGGCGTGTTGACATAATATATTGCTATTTCCATCGGGATACAGCCGCAACCGTGTGATATCCGCCCGATTGATGGCCTCCAGCACCTTGGGAGAGGGGGGATAGGGGTTTTCGTTGGTGTTGAGCTTAATCCACCCCGGCTCCTGGGGCTGTATGCCCGCCACATAGGGGGTCAGGCTTTTGGCTTTTTCGCTTAGATAGTTCACAATCTCATTCCTCGCCTTCAAATCGTACGTTTACACTGTTTGCGTGGGCGTCTAACCCCTCTAGTCTGGCAAACTTCATCACATCGTCTTTGAACTTTGCCAGGACTTCACGGGGATAATAGCTATAGGAACTCCACTTGACAAAGTCCTGCACCCCCAGGGGGGAGTAGAACTTGGCCGTGCCCCCCGTGGGCAGGACATGATTCGTGCCGCTCATGTAGTCGCCCAGAGCCTCCGGCGTGTGTTCACCCAGAAAGATGGAACCCGCATTTTTCACTTTCGGAAGCTTCTCTAACGGATTCTCTGTTAAAATCTCCAAGTGCTCCGGGGCGATCTCGTTGGAGAGATTAAATGCCTCGTCCAAGTCCCGCACCAAGATGGCCGCACCGTATTGGGTCAGAGATCTCTCGATCACCTCCCGGCGGCTCAGATTCACAATCTGCCGCTGAATTTCCCCCTCCGTCTCTGCGATGATTCTCTCACTGGTGGCAACCAGGATAGAACTGGCCAGTTCGTCGTGTTCCGCCTGCCCCATGAGGTCCGCCGCGATGTATTTGGGGTTGGCGGTCTCGTCGGCGATGATTAAAATCTCAGACGGCCCCGCCACCATGTCGATATCCACCTGGCCGTAGACCAGCCGTTTAGCTGTGGCCACATAGGCATTGCCCGGCCCCACGATCTTATCCACCTTGGGGATAGATTCCGTCCCATAGGCCGCCGCCCCAATGGCCTGCGCGCCGCCGATCTTATAGATGGTATGGATCCCCGAACAGGCCGCTGTGGCCAGGATCTCATCTTGAACTTTCCCATCGGCCTTCACCGGGGTGAACATGATAATCTCCGGCACCCCCGCAAGAAGCGCCGGGATGGAGTTCATGAGCACCGTAGAGGGATAGGCGGCAGTCCCGCCGGGGACGTAGATAGCAACCCGCCGGAGGGGGCGGACAATCTGTCCCATAATCACCCCGTTGTCCTCGAACATGCCCCAGGATTTCTCCATCTGTCTGGAGTGAAATTCACAGATTTGATTTCTGGCCCGCTGCTGTAACGCCAGAAAATCTTCCCCCACGGTTCGGACGGCCTGTTTGATCTCCGCCTCGGTGACCGCGAGGCAGTCCCCAGTGTATCCGTCCAGTTCTCTCACATATTTGGCCACGGCCTGATCCCCGTTGGCTTTTATATCTGCCAGAATCCTCTGGACGGTATTTAGAACGTCTTGGCCCACTTCGGCCTGTCTGCCTTTGATTTTTATCAGGTCTCTATGCAATCGCATCTCGCAACCTCTCAATCACAGCGGACACATTTTCGTCATATTTCAGCGCCGCCCGGCTGACCAGGAGTTTGGTCTGGATGGGCATGGCCTCCTCGAAAATAATCAGGCCGTTTTCCGTCAGCGCCCGCCCGGTCTCCACGATATCAAAGATCACGTCTACCCCCGTGTGCTTGGGCATAATCTCAGACGATCCGTTAATGGTGACAATATCCACGATCATATCTTTGGCCGCGAAATATCTGGACGCAATGTTAGGGTGCTGGGTGGCCACTTCCAGCACTTTCTCATGGTTGGTTTTGCACTTTTCATAAAAATCCTGCCGCTCTGGAAGGCCAGCGACGCAAAACCGGGTATTGCCGCAGAGAACCAAGTCGGGGAGGAGATCACTCTTGAAGTTATCCCCCCGCATGGAGCTATTGGCCGCCACACTGGACAGCTCATACTCCCGGTAGCAGTCAAAGGCGGCGATGCCCATATCCGCCCAGTTCTTATCCACGTACTGGGGGATATCGGCGATGCGGACCAGGAGGAAGACCGCCGTCCCGTCGTCGGTGACAAACTCCAATTGCTTTCGCCTTTTTTGCGCGATCTCCTGTTCCAGCGCAGTGGAACCATATCCGGCCCCCTTGAACACCTCATAGGCCTTGCCCAAAAGCCGCTGCCCCTTCGGTAGTGCGATTACGATTTTTCTCATGTTATAATACCACCTTTCTTAAAATATCACCCATTCGACAACATTGCTATGGCTGCCGCCAGCGCATCGCCTGTCACCCAGACATCCGGCCGAAACCCAATCCCTTCGGCAAAATGCCCCTCGGGATGTAAATGTATACTCCGCCCAAGGCCAAACGGAATGCCAGAGTTTGGCATCCGCAGAAGCGGATAAGCCATATCGGATATCAGGACTCCTGCTGTATTTTGCCCAATAACTAGTGTGTTCTCCACGTTAAAAGCGAGATCCGCAAAAGCATCTCCGGCCGATCCGGTGTACCGATCTACAAGCACGATCAAAACCTGCTCCCGCTCTACAATATGGCGTTCCGTGAGGTTCCTGACAGAAAACCCATTGATACTGACTTCGCACAAGAGGAACTCTAGATTTTCCATGTCCTCGTATGAAAAATAAGATGGATTCGTTTCCGGTGTATCACCCCAAGGCGTCCACGGGTATTCAAGTTCCATATCCCAGTTGCGCAACTGGATGAAGTTTTCGCGCACAACTTCTCCTGTAAGCAGATACATCCATTTTGGGGATAAAACAGGCGTTCCGCCCTCATTCGAGCGCAAATCCAGAATAACAACAGGTTCATCCCGCAGTTCCTCGGCGTAACTTAAAAACGCATGGGCGTACACCCCATAGGGAACTGCACTCATGCCCATCATTCGTTCCAAGGATACCACCGGATAGCCATCCACATGAGTGAGAGAACTTGGCGATTGAAAGACATTTTCACTCGGCAGTGCAATCCGGAGTTCTAGGTATTCACTTGTGCCATCCTCATACAAAATAGTAAGCGTTTCCGGGTCTATCGACCCACCCTCTCGCTGTATAACCGGGGCGTAAAAATGCCGCCCGGACTCATCTAATTGGAGACGTAAAATATCAGCCATGTCATGTCCGACTATTTCTTTAATATGTAGACCAGTTTCACGATTGCGAAACCTTTGCTCTACCCGGTCAAAGTAAATATCCCTGCTTACAAGGAATCTGTAATCCGGACCAAATGGAATGCCTCCGACAGAAAAATGATTATCTCTGATGATCGGGGATAGATGCTGATACAGTATTCGGAAAAACTGCCCAGTGAGGTAGCTATCACCATCTTGGCGTATGTCCTCAATAATTCGCTCCTTTGCAGATGTAAAGACCTCATCTCCGCCGAAATATAGGTACGCGCCATATACATACCGCAGCACTTCAAATAATGTTTCTGTATCTGCAATCGCTTCGTCGGCAGTGATTGTAGGTGGCATGTGCCATGTGTCAGTTGGAGACATCATAATATGGGATAAGTCATAAAATGTGAAATCACGACGATAGGCAAGTTCTCTGACGGTTTCTTCATTGACCTTTTCTATGCTGGCCCTGCGCTCATTTGCTATATCAAGTAAAATCTGAAGTGTTGTTCGCTCGTCTTGAGGCAACTCTATCTGCGCAGGTTCTTCCCGGTTATTTTCCATGTCGTCAATATCAATATATGCCTCTCCATCGACCGGGAGGTAAGGTTCTTCCGGCCCGCCGGCGCAAGAGGACAAAAGCACGATCAATACGAAGCAGATGGATAAGAATACGACCCTCTTTCTGTTTGTGAACATACAACCCCTCCTTAATTCTTGATACAAAAATACCCTATGCACATGTGAATTTTGCATAGGGTTCTCAAATAATTACGTCCGTTGGTTCATATAATTACAAGACTTGCAAAACCCACTTGTTTTCATGCAAAACATGATGTGCATGATGGTGATGCACACCTGTATGGGCATGGGCAAACAGGCCAAAGCGCGTCATTGTCAAATCCCTTTCCTCTGGATTATAGTTACAGTTATTGTGGCATACTTACTCCACATTGTCAATAGCCGGGGTTGCCTCGATTGCGGGAGGACCTATCCGTTTGTTGAGTTGTACAGATTCCGCACGGTAATTACAGCATATTTGTGGCAGTTTCATGGCTTTTCCGGCGATAAGAAAATTTCAGTTGACGATATTCACTAAGTTTGGTAAAGTAGATTTGTGCATAACGTTCGATTTATAGCGGGGCATGGCCCCGTGGGGATTGAAAGGGTGGATAAATAAAAATGGTGATGAGAAGTGCTGTAATGACCAATCAGGTTGGCCTGCACGCCAGACCGGCTACCTTTTTTATTCAAAAGGCCAATGAGTTCAAGGCCAGCATTTGGATTGAACGGGAAGAGCGGAAGGTCAACGCAAAAAGTCTATTGGGTGTCTTGTCCCTCGGTATCGTAAAAGGCGGCGAGATCACCGTTATCGCCGATGGGGAAGACGAGAACGAAGCCGTTGACGCTCTGATCCATCTGATCGAGAGCAACTTCGGCGAGGGAGATGTAACTTAGTCGTTTGTGTGAAACCGAGGCTGACGCAGATTTTATGTGTCAGTCTCTTGTCATTTATCCTGTGGTTTAGGGGGACAACAGAATGCTCGCACTATACAAAAAAGCCATGAATCTCCCCCAGAAGCCGGGGATTTATCAGATGCTGGACGCAGATGGGGAACCCATCTATGTGGGGAAGGCAAAGAGCTTAAAAGCCCGGGTCAGCAGCTATTTCACCGGTGCCCATGATTACAAGACCACGGTCATGCTCTCCAAAGTGGCAGATTTCGCCGTCATCGTCTGTGCCAGTGAGTTTGAGGCCCTGGTATTGGAGTGCTCGTTAATCAAACAGCTCTCGCCCCGGTATAATATCCTCTTAAAAGACGACAAGGGCTATCCCTTTATCCGCTTAGACTTACGCCACGTCTATCCCCGGTTCACAATCGCGGCAAAACGCTCCGACGACGGGGCTATGTATTTCGGGCCATACGGCAAGCGGGGCGTCACCCGGGACGCCATCAACGCCGTGAGCCATGCGCTGCTCCTGCCCACTTGTAGCCGGAAATTCCCCCAAGATATCGGGAAAGAGCGGCCCTGCCTCAACCACCACATGGGCCAGTGTCTGGCCTATTGCCTAAAAGATACGCCAAAGGCCGAATACGACCGGGCCATCTCCCAAGCTGTCCAGGTCTTGGAGGGGAAGGGGGCCGATCTGTCAGCGACCCTCCGGCTGGAGATGGAAGAGGCGGCGGAGGAGATGCGCTTCGAGCTGGCAGCTGGCCTACGGGATCGGATCCGTGGTCTGGAGCATTTGAATACCCGCCGAAACGTGGTCTCCGGTGCCATGGCCGATACGGATGTAGTAGGCTATTACCGCGGGGCCGCCAAGAGCGCCTTTGTGGTACTCCATTACATGGACGGGCGGCTGGTAGACAAGGACTACGAGCTCATTGAAAATCCTCTGGAGGACACGGCAGAGGCGGTCTCTGCGCTTCTGAAACAGTATTATCTCGGCCGGGAGCTCTACCCCAAAACCGTGTATTTGCCCTGCAAACTAGAGGATTTAGCCCCCTTAGAGACGCTGCTCAGTCAAAAGGCTGGCCGGAAAGTCCATCTCTTGACGCCTCAGCGGGGCGAAAAGTTGCAATTGATTGAAGCCGCCGCAGAAAACGCCAAGATAGAGGCCGAGCGGGCCAGCAGCCGGGAGGAGAAAGTCCGGGGTACCCTCCAATGGCTGGAAAAGGCCCTGGGGCTAAACAAACCGCCCATGCGGATTGAGGCCGTCGATGTCTCCAACCTGGGTGCAACCGACATTGTAGCCTCTCTGACCGTGTTTTCCAATGGACGGCCCCTGAAGAAAGATTACCGGAAATTCAAAATCAAAAGCCTGGACGGCCAGGACGATTATAACAGTATGAGAGAAGTCCTAACCCGCCGATTCCGCCGCTATCTGGAGGGGGACGCCTCATTTAACCAACTGCCTGATCTGCTCCTTGTGGACGGGGGCGCCGCCCACGCATCCATGGCGGCGGAGGTGATCGAATCCCTGGGGCTCCAAGTCCCCGTGTTCGGCATGGTCAAGGACGCAAAACATAAGACGAGAGGGCTGATTTCCCCGGCAGGGCAAGAGATCGGCATGGAGGCAGTACCCCAGGTATTCGCCTTTATCGCCACCATCCAAGAGGAGACTCACCGGTTTGCCATCACCTATCAGCGGAGCCTGCGGACAAAGCACTACAACTCCGCTCTGGATGATATCCCCGGCGTGGGGGAGACGAGGCGGAGCGCGCTATTGCGCCACTTTAAGACCGTGAAGCGCATCCGGAGCGCCACGGCGGAGGAACTGGCCCAGATCGTCCCAAAATCCACAGCCCAGGCAATTGTACGCCATTTTATAGAGAGGGGGGAAGTCCCATGCGAATCATCTCAGGAACAGCCAGAGGAAGAAAATTAAAAGAGCCGGACGGGCTCAAAATCCGCCCCACCACCGACCGGGTCAAAGAGGCCTTATTCAACGTGATCCAATTCGATATCCCGGGCCGGCGGGTGCTGGATCTCTTTGCCGGCTCCGGCCAGTTGGGGATCGAGTGTTTGAGCCGGGGGGCCGCCTCCTGCGATTTTGTAGATGCCGCCCCCATTGCCGCAGAGTTGGTGCGGGAGAACCTGAAGCGTACAGGGCTCACAGGGGGCAAAGTCTATCAGAGGGATGCCATATCCTTTCTCCGGGGGAGCGCGCGGTACGATCTGGTGCTCTTGGACCCACCCTATGAATTTGATCAGTTAGATGATATTTTTCAAACAATTGTACAGATTGACATATTGAATAAAAATGGTATAATAGTGTGCGAAACAAGTTCGGATCGCATCTTACCCCAGCTGGAACCGCCCTATGCGCCGGTACGGGAGTACCGATACGGGAAAGTAAAACTCTCCCTGTTCACCCGTCAGGCGGATTGATGCGATAGTAGAGATGGTAAATGCGCGCACGTGAGAGGAATCCCGGTCTGATATGAAAATCGCCGTCTATCCCGGAAGTTTTGATCCCATCACCCTGGGCCACTTGGACATTGTCCAACGGGCCGCAGCCATTGTGGATCAGTTAATTATCTGCGTCATGGTCAACGCGGATAAAGCGCCCCTGTTTGACCTGGCCGAACGGATGCGCCTGGTTGAACGGGCCACGGCAAAGTTTGACAACGTGATAACGGATACCTCCGATCAACTGTTAGCCAAATACGCCCGGCAGGTGGGGGCCAATGTGATCGTCAAGGGGCTTCGGGCCATGAGCGACTACGAAAAAGAATGTCAAATGGCCCTCATCAACAAGAAAATAAACCCCGATCTCGATACATTTTTTCTGGCGGCCAGCGAAAAATACACGTACTTGAGCTCCTCCATTGTCAAAGAGATGGCCCGGTACGGGGTCGACTTGGCGGAGTTTGTCCCACAGGAGATCATGGCCGATATTACAAAAAAGACAGCCCACAGGAGGTAAGGGGATATGCAGCAAAACGGAGCAATGGAACTGATCAACACAATGTACGACATCGTCAGAGACGCCTATGGCGTCCCCCTCGGCAATCAGCGTTGCGTCATTGAGCGGGATAACTTTTTAGACCTCTTAGACGAGCTAAAAGCCCAGCTCCCCGGCGAGATCGAGGAGAGCAGGAAGCTGATCGCCGCCCGGCAGGAGTATATCGCCGGCGCCAAGCGGGAGGCGGAGAGCATTCGCCGCGTGGCGGAAGAACACGCCCGCCAGCGGGTAGACGAACAGGAGATCATTCGCCAGGCCAAGCAGATGGCCGGAGAAGTGATGAGCAAGGCGGAGGTCAAATCCGGAGAGCTCAAAAAAATGGCCAACATGTATGCCGACGATACCCTCAAACGCACAGAGGAGGCCATTACCGCCGCCCTGGAAGAGGTCCGCAACTCCCGGTCCAGATTCCGCTCGGCCGCAGGTGCGCAGATGCGGGAGGCCCGGCAAGAGCCGTTGACACCGGACGATGAAGAAGAACTCCTGTAAGGGTTATAATTTCTTATTTTCCCCGCCTACGGCGGGGAAAATATAATTTTATGCGAAAAAGGTGAATGGCATGGTTATGAAATCTGATATCGAAATCGCCCAGGCGACCCCCATGCAACACATCCGCGATATCGCGGCGGATGCGGGGATTGACGAAACCTACGTAGAACAGTACGGGAACTACAAGGCGAAGATTGACTACAGCTATCTCACCGATCGCGCCAATCAGCCCGACGGTAAACTGATTCTGGTGACGGCCATTAACCCGACCCCGGCGGGGGAGGGGAAGACCACCACCACCGTAGGCCTGTCCGACGCCCTGGGAAAGATCGGGAAAAAGCCCATCGTAGCTCTTAGAGAGCCTTCTCTGGGGCCGGTCTTCGGTGTCAAGGGCGGGGCCACCGGCGGCGGATACGCCCAAGTGGTACCCATGGAGGATATCAACCTCCACTTCACCGGAGATTTCCACGCCATCAGTGCGGCCAATAACCTCTTGGCGGCCATGCTGGACAACCACATCCACCAGGGCAACACCCTGGGGATCGACACCCGGAAAGTCACCTGGCGCCGGGCCGTGGATATGAACGACCGCCAGCTCCGATTCATCACAGACGGCTTGGGCGGCAAGGCAAACGGCGTCCCCCGGGAGGACGGATTCGATATCACCGTCGCCTCGGAAGTCATGGCCGTCCTCTGCCTGGCCGGAGATATTGACGACCTCAAGGCCCGCCTGGGCCGGATGATCGTGGCCTACACTTTTGACGACAAACCTGTCACGGCGGCGGATCTCAAGGCCCAAGGCGCCATGGCGGCCCTGTTGAAAGACGCTCTCAAGCCCAATCTGGTACAGACCCTGGAGCACACCCCGGCCATCCTCCACGGCGGGCCCTTCGCCAATATCGCCCACGGCTGCAACTCCGTGACAGCCACGAAGATGGCGTTGAAATTAGGCGACTACGCCGTCACAGAGGCCGGATTCGGCGCAGATCTGGGGGCGGAAAAGTTCTTAGACATCAAATGCCGCACAGCGGGCCTAACCCCTGACGCCGTGGTGATCGTGGCCACAGTCCGGGCCCTAAAACACCACGGCGGCGCAGAGCGGGCCCATTTATCCACCCCCGATCTGGACGCACTGGAGCGGGGATTGCCCAATCTCCTCCGCCATGTGGAGAATATCACCCAGGTCTTCGGCCTGCCCGCCGTCGTGGCCATCAACCGTTTCCCAACCGATTCGGAGGCGGAACTGGATTTGATTGAAGACCGTTGCAGAGCCCTGGGCGTCAATGTGGCCCGCAGCGAGGTCTGGGGGAGGGGCGGCGCCGGCGGCGAGGCCCTGGCCAGGGAAGTGGTACGCCTCTGCGAGACAGAGAGCCAGCTGACCTATGCCTATGATGTGAATCTATCCATTGAAGAAAAAATCACCGCCATCGTCCGCCGCGTCTACCGGGGCGATGGGGTGATCCTGACCCCCGCCGCCAAAAAGCAGGCGGAACAGCTCACGGCCCTGGGATTCGGCAATCTCCCCATCTGTATGGCGAAAACCCAGTCCAGCTTCTCCGACGACCCGGCCCTGCGCTGTGCGCCGGAGGGATTCACCGTCACCGTGCGGGGCCTCAAAGTCTCCGCCGGAGCCGGATTCATCGTAGCCCTTACCGGCGACATCATGACCATGCCCGGCCTCCCCAAAGTCCCCAGCGCCGAGAAGATCGACGTGGACAGCACAGGGAAGATTCAGGGACTGTTTTAAGTTAGACACCGGTATCAAAAAAGAGGCAGACGCAAAATTTGTGCGTCTGCCTCTTAAAATTAGCTTAATATCTATCCTCCGGTTCATCTCTATCTTCTTGCGGGGGATCGTCCAATCTCTCGTATCTGTTGCCGTCTTGCAGTACATTGGAGGCGGCTTGATTATTCGACTGCTCTTCATCGGTGGATATCCCCTCTAAAGCCGCGTTTAATTCTTCAGGGGTGGCCTTTCTGAGCTGTGCCCAGGCCCTTGTGCCAATAAACAGGTAGAATAAAATCCACACTTGGAAGGCAATATCAATCAAGAAAAACGCATCGAACCCTTCTGCGAGGAAAACGACAAGAAACACCAAAAACGCACTGTCAATCAGAAACAAAATGAGCGCTACAAGAATCCAGGCACGAGCACGCTTTGATAATAGCCAGCATAAAAAGTAAAGCAGAATGCCAAAAAGCGCAACAGCGCCTCCGCCGATTAACCAGGCACTGTTTCCGAGTTCATCAGCAAACACAGCGCCAAAACCTGCAATGTAATATGGTATTGTTGCGGAAAAAAGAAAAAACATGTCTGAGTCTACAAGAATCAAAGCTACATTGATTAGTGTGAACGCAATCATTACTAAGAGATTCGACCTTGATCTGTTAAAATTTAGCGCCTGTTTCTTTATGTTTGCGATGTCCATCCTACAATACCCCTTTTCAGCTTTTTAGTGTATCTTGATACGCCCCCAAATTACCATGTATTATAGTATAGCCTCTCAAATGTTGTCAAGAGCGAAAAAAGCTCCCTTTCGGGAGCTTTTCGTTTGCAAAAATTACTCTTGCGGCATATGCATAAGCTGAATTAGATCCACACGCTCTGTGTAACTGTCAATGCTGAAGAAGAGATTCGGGCCGTAAAACACCGCGCCGCCCAGCCAGTAGACATAGGATAGCCCGTCTGTGACCGTAGGAGCGCCAAGGGTTGCCCGTATATCGGCCGGTGTAGCGTTGTTATTCAACCCTTCATAGTGAAACCGTCCGCTGTTTGGCAGCCTGTAATCAACCATAATATTTGCAATTCTGCCGTTCCCATCCACGCCGATCCGGGCCCCGGACGAGAAGCTGAACAGATTCCAATGCTCTGAGGGCGGTGTGGCGATGATATCGCCGAAGATGTACCAGAACTCCAACCGTGCAGAGACGAAATCCGCGTCCAAAAGATCGGCAATATTCACGCTCTCCGGCAGGGGCGGCGGCGGTGCGTCGGAATCTCCGCCCATAAACCGTGTCAGCAAAGCGGCGGCCTCGCCCCGGATCGCAGTGTCTGTAGGCGCGATTACATTGCCGTCTCTGCCCCTGATATGGCCGTGATAGTTCGCCCAGACCAAGGCATCATACGCCCAAGGGGCGATTTGCGCTCTATCAATAAATGTGTCCCATTGCGGCCCCTGGTGAACTGTGGCATCCATATCAGGGCGCGACGCCGCATAGCGATGGAGCATGACAGCGAGTTCCTGCCTTGTCACGGCATCGTCCGGCGCAAAGCGGCCGTCGGGCATTCCTTCTACAATGTTATTTTTGTGCGCCCAGGAGACGTAGGGGGCGTACCACGCATTGGCATCAACATCGTGGAACGGGGTATCCCTGGGATCTGTCGCATTGGAAATCCGTCCATGCTCTATACGAAACAATGTTCCGGTTACCATTGCACGGCTAAAACTGTCCAAGGGGGCAAAGAGTGTATCTGAAATCCCTCTCATAATGTCATTGGCACTTACGAAATACACCGCCATAAAATACCAGTCACTCCGCGCCACATCAAAAAAGTGGCGAGAAGGCGATGTCTCTCCTGCGGCGCTTATTTCCTCTGCACCCGGATACTCCGCAGCGAAAGCGCTGATTGGAAATGCGCTCAGAATAATACAAAATACGAGTAAAATACAAACTCTTTTTTTCAATGTTCCCATGTTTGTGTCCTTTCTTTTCTGTAATATGACCATAATGGCCCGATGCCATTATACCACAAATCAATTCAAATTTCAATCCGCATGACCAATGCAAATGCTAAGATTTGTCAAATGCGGGCATGGGGCAACAGCGAAGAAAGCGTTCAATTCGGCGTTGACAAAACAACAGATATATGCTATTTTAAAAATATAATAAATTAGAATGAGTGGTGTGTCAATGTCGGTCAGTCGATAAGATAGCAATTTGTATCACGATAGCGGGAATTTGTCCGTCTATTTCGTGTACCCAAATGCCTTATCTGACAGCCGGAGAAGTGTTGATCCAACACCTTCTTTTGTTTGATTTGTAGCGCAGTGGGTAACTGCGCTTTTTTATTTGTCCATAGGGCATTTGGATTTGGAGTAACTACTAGAGAGGAGAATCTTTTTGAAACATAACACTGAGAGTGTATCAAACCGGGAGGTTTGTATACGCTAAACAGCGCAAAACCTCCCTATAGAGTTGAAAACAGACAACTTTCAGGAGGAAAATACTTGAACAGAGAAAATAAACGAAAAAAATATATGAAAAACTACTATCGCAATAATCCCTGTAATGAGAGCTTTACATGCAAAGTATGCGACCGCCTGGTGGTTCCCGAGGGCGCTTCCAGCGACCACAGGAACCACTGTCCCTATTGCCTCACCAGCCAACACCTGGATATGGAGCCGGGAGACCGGGAAGCGGATTGCGGCGGCGCCATGGAGGCCATAGGCGTCTGGGTGAGAAAAGGCGGCGAGTGGGCGATTATCCACCGCTGCAGGATTTGCGGGCATCTGAGCTCCAACCGCAGCGCCGCCGATGACAGCCCTTTAAAGTTGATGTCCCTCGCCCTAAAACCCCTGGGAAACCCGCCGTTTCCCATAGAGCGAATTGAGGAATTAACTGAATTGATGGACGTTTAAAACGGCAGAGGGAGCAGGTAAAACCGCTCCCTCTGTCTATCATATCTCTTCCGCATAGCCGACGTATTCGATTTTATTTAGATCCGTCAGCACTTCGTAGTGGACTCTCCGAGTGGGCAGAAGGAGAGAGAGGAGGAGGGCCACCTGATTTCTGTCATCGTATTTCGGTGGGACGATCTCCATATAGGTCACTTTCGTGCCGTCCTGCCGGACTTCTTCTAAGAGCTGATGGATATAGGTCGTATCCTGCATCTCCAGATAGATGTCTATGGTCTTCGAGCGGCTCAACAGCTTATTGTCCAGCCGGTGCATGAGCCCTGTGACAAAGATAATAAAAATAGTCCCCGCCAACGCCCCAACATAGAACCCCACGCCGATGGCCAACCCCATACAGGCGCTGGCCCAGAGCCCCGCCGCCGTAGTCAGACCCCGGACTTGCCGCTCCCGGGTGATAATAATGGTACCGGCGCCCAGAAACCCGATGCCGCTGATCACCTGCGCGCCCATCCGGGCGGGGTCAGTGGCGCCGTAGATGCCGGCCAAGTATTCGCTGGTAATCATCACCAGGGCGGAGCCCAGGGCCACCAGCATATAGGTACGCATCCCGGCGGGCCGGCCTTTGATCCCACGCTCTAGCCCGATAATCCCGCCCAAGAGCACGGATAAAAACAGGCGCACAAAGATGGAGACTGTATTGAGTTCCGTCAACATTGGAAATAGGGTTTCCTGCATAGGGTCACCTCCCGGATGCTCTAATCATACCTTGCTTTATAGCTGTAGTCAACTAGAATTGATCTGCAGCTATAACTTGGAACGGCGTATTTATATTGCGAACAAGACACACTGTTGTCGTAGGAAATAAGAACACATTTGAGAAATTGCTTGTAATCCTTGAATTTACGCACTTTAGCAAGAGCCAGACAGCCAGTAGACGCTATAAGAACAAAGAGGTGATCAATGAATATA
>Ga0123355_10000676_pt1 | contig 46353 bp, 37 predicted proteins | sample TergutEmb28metaG_3_FD_89872 | JGI IMG/M metagenome (GOLD analysis project Ga0123355, IMG submission 89872) | Embiratermes neotenicus P1 segment gut microbial communities from Petit-Saut dam, French Guiana - Emb289 P1 | ecosystem: Host-associated > Arthropoda: Insects > Digestive system > Gut ...
CTCGCCCGCAACGCTAACACTACGCGACCAAGGAACGATGGTAAGGCCGGGTTATGTGCTTGTGGGTTGGATCAATGAATGGGGGAATACCTATCCTCCGGGCTTTACATGGTTTGATATGCGTGTCGGTACGTTTACCTTTGATGCGGTATGGGCGCCGATATCTAACTCGCCGCCCGGTACAGTTACGATTGTATACCGCAACCATGGGCATACAGGCGGTAATGTACCCGCACCGCAAGTGCATAATGTGCCGGCAACAATAACATTGAGTGGCCCCGGCAACATGACCGGGGGGCAGTCCAACCGATTGGGTGGTGCTGCAGCACTGGATGGGCATACACTGTACCAAGGCGGTATAATGCTGGATGATATACATGTATTTGACCCATCGAGTAACCTAGTGCGCCCCGGATATGTATTCCGCGGATGGAGAGATTCCCGAGGTAATCTATTGCAAGCTGGACATACGTGGATGCAGCGGCACGACGGCAGAATATATTTGGATGCCGAATGGCAGCGGAATTGTTGTGACATGCCAAGTTTTGTATTCGTACTGCCGCAAGGAGATACGACGAGATGCTCATGCAACGGCAACAATATAGCCGGGTGTGAGTGGTTTATCCGAATGCGCCACCAACAGTGCACGAACTGCCTTTATATGCCTGTTGAGCAAGTGGTGTTTAGGTCGCTGCCGGCGTGCTTTTATGTTTTTTATGGGGAATTAAATTGGACATGGCCGGTGCCTGATTCGCATATGATTTCATCTGGTTTTAGAGTAGTTGCTGGCCGCCCAGGGGGAGATATCCATACGGGTTTGGATATTGTAAATGAAGATGGAAGTGCTTTAAGAGGGCGTCCAGTGCTGGCTGCGCATAGTGGCGAAGTTATATTTAGAGGGTGGACGGGTGGATGGCCTATCGTTAACAGCGATGGCGGTGGATATGGAATAAAAATTCGCTCTACAATACGAAATCATAATAAACCTGCACCTGATAACGATTTTATTGTAACTAGATATTTGCATTTACAAAGAATGGATGTGAATGTGGGTGATATTGTACAGCAAGGTATGCAAATAGGAACGGTTGGAGAATCAGGGCTTGTTCTTCAATTTTGTCCAATTACTGGAGATCAATTAACATTCCGAGTTCATTTACATTTTGATGTAAATGGTCGAAATTTAATGAATATAACGCATGCGAATGCGCTCAACCCTTTTAGATTTTTTCCATCACCGCCGTTTGTATTTAAAGCGCGGAGCAATTCTTCATACCATTTAAATAGGTTTTAATTATAGGGAGGATATTATGAATAAAAAGTGTGCAGGTGTATTGTTAATTGTTTTTACAATTATTACATTGTTAATATCATTAAATGCATGCGGTTACAACGTTGAAGAAAATAATGTAAATATAAATGTTGTTTTAAATGACGGTGAATACAATGACATTAATGATAATATTGAAGTTGACGATTTATATGAAAGTGCTTGTGAAGTTGAAGGTGATGCAATTTATGATCACATTTTGACTAATGATTCATATAGGATCAATAATGAAATTGAAATCAATAACGCAAATATGGACATTGTTTTAACTGTGTATGACCAATATGCACTTGATGCTAATGTTTTCATAGGAGATTCTACAAAAAATGACCAGTCATCTTACGGTGAAATAGGGGGTGATAGTGCTTTGTTTTATTTCCGTGTTTTTGGTGTTGATTTTCATTGGATAAGTGGGATATTTATTGATCATGTAAGTTTCGATGCATTTGAAGGATACCTTGACGTTCTAAGAACATATCGCCGTATGAACCCATTATCCGACAGAGAGTTTGCTTTGCGTGATTTTTTCATGTTTTTTGAGTTGTCAAAGCATGATGTTATATCAATCTTAGAAGATTTTTGGGGTAAGTCGATGGATGAAATGGATGCGCTTATTGCGGATGCGCGTGAAGTTGTACGCACATCGCCGCAACCAGGCGCAGAACCATGGGAACGTGTTGCTTGGGCACACCACCGGTTTAGTTCATGTGATTTAACAGCATTATTTTCTAATGATGTGACAAAAATGTGGGCGGCATTTCCTGGTGAGGGTATTTATTACAACGGTCAAGCATTTTCACCACAATGGATAATGCAAAATATGTATGAAGCAATTGTTGAACGGCAGCTTCCACTTGAAGAAATAGAACGGGTTTTCAATATAATTAACCAAGCCGGATTTGCAACAGAATATTTTCCTGAACTAACTTCTGCCATGGAAATATTTATAGAAGAATCGGAAAGCAGGAGATAAATTTTGTAATGAATATAGAGCAAGCCGTGTTTGATGAATTGCTTCCCATGGAAGAGTTAGCGGTTAGATAACACCATAACGTCGTAGGGTTGCAATTTAATTTCACCTTCGTTCAACTCAATGCCGGATATTAAATCCGGCATTTTGTTTGCAAGCGTGATGATCTGCGCTTCTTCGGTGTAATTCATGACGAAATGGTATGTGGCGTTGTTGCCGTGGCGGGTTTGTACGGACACGCCGGGTGGGGTTTGTATGGACGGTTGGGTGATTTGGTTTTCTTTGATTAGTTGGTTGTAAAAATCTTGCAAAAAGTCTTCCCCGGTGCGCGCGGCGATGAAGTAGGCCGCGCCTTTTTTATTGGCCGCGTCTGTATAGCGGACGGTGATGGCCGGGCTGTTGGCGTAGAAGTCGGACGTGTAGGTGCTTAGGATTTCTACGTTTGCGTCGTTGGTGGGTTGGATTATGGCGCAATAGTCTAGGGCTTCGTATTCTTTGCCGTTGTAGCAGACGCCGTTGCGTTGGCTGGGATATAGGGTGTCGGTTTCGGTGATACGGATGCCGAAGGTGTCGCGCAGAATGGGTGCGCCTTCGTCTAAGTACATAAGGTCATTTTCATCGGCAAGGGCGGAAATATAGGTCATCACCAGCGTGCCGCCGTTTTGTGTGAAGGTTTGTAATTGGCGCATGGTTTTTTCTCGCATCAGGTACAACATGGGTACGACGACAATTTTGTAGCGCGTTAGGTCGGCGCATTTGTCGGGTGTGATGACGTCTACGGGCACGTTGGCTTGCCAGAAGGCTTTGTGATGTGTGTGTACGGTTTGGCTGTATTTTTTGGATTGGCGGCTAAAGCCTTCGGCGTTGTCGAGTGCCCAGTGGCTTTCGGTATCGAAGAGGACGGCGACTTGCGCATGGGTGCGGCTGTCTGCAATTTCGCTTAGGTTTTCCAGCATTTGGCCCACTTCGGCTACATCGCAGAAGACGCGGTTGTCGGGCGAATTGTCGTGGTCGATGACCGCGCCGTGGAGCTTCTCGGTTGAGCCGCGGGATTTGCGCCATTGGAAGTACATAATGGCATCGGCACCGTGCGCCAAGCATGCCACGGTGGAGAGCTTGTGCATACCCGGCCGCTTGGCGCGGTTGACGGGTTGCCAGTTAACCATGCTGGGTGTGGATTCGAGGATGTAAAAGGGCGCATCCTTGAGCGCACGGAAATAGTCGTTCAGGAACGCCAGCTTAGACGCGAGGTGCGCCGTGGATTCATAATCATTGTGCCACGGCGGGTACGCATCCCAGGAAACCACGTCAATTTCCCGCGCGAAGGGGGCGTAATCGAAGCCCGTAAACGGCGCGACATTGGGGAAATCCGCCATGAAATTGTTGGTGACGGGCACATCGGGCGTAATGACGCGGATGTCCTTAATCTCGTGCCGATAAAAGTCCAGCGTTTGGTGCGTGACAAACCGCTTCCAGTCCAAATTGAGGCCATGTATCCAACCCTCGCCAATATCCGTAGGCGATTCAAGCTGGTCAAAATCATTAAACGTATGGCTCCAAAACGCTGCCCAGTAAGCCGCATTGAGCGCATCAATCGTGCCATACTTCTCGCGCAGCCACCTGCGGAAATTGTCCTGACAAAGCAAACAATGGCACTCGCCGCTGTATTCGTTAGATATATGCCACATGAAAAGCGCAGGGTGATCCTTATACCGCTCCGCCAATTTTCGATTAATAATCCCGACCTTCTCGCGATAAACAGGCGAAGAAAAACAATGATTGTGCCGCCCGCCGTGCAGCATCTTCTGCCGCCGATGATCCGTCCGATTCACTTCCGGATACTTCTGCGATAACCAAGCCGGCCGCGCGCCCGAAGGCGTAGCCAATATCACCCGTCCGCCGATGCCATAAATATCATCCAAAATCTTGTCCAGCCACCCAAATGTAAACTCGCCCTCACGCGGCTCCAACGCCGCCCAAGCAAAAATGCCAACGCTAAAAGCATTGGCGCGTGTTTGCTTCATATATTTCAAATCATCCGACAATATTTCCGGATAGGCCAACCATTGGTCGGGGTTATAATCGCCGCCATGTAGCAGTGTGTTATTTCTATGTACCATTTTAACGCCTCCCGCGCGGATGGTGCTGTAATGGCGTTATAATGGCCAATGCGTTGGGATTGGTCAAGGGGGGTGGGCGGCTAAGATCAAAAGATTAAGTTCAAAAGATTAAAGACCCTGGGCGCTGCCAAATAAGGCTTTAGCCGGCACCCAGACCCGCGAGGGAACGCGTCCCCTCGACCCCGCTTGGCTTCGCGAGGCCCAGATTATTGGCTGGTGCAAATTTTCAGTTGGTCGCAAATTGCGACCAACTGATTTTATATCCTAGCCATGATTGAGAGGGGGTACCGGCTAACGCCTTATTTGGCGACGCCCACAGCGCGGGGTCAAGGGGGAACGGTTCCCTCTTGCGGGGTCTGGGGCAGCGTCCCCAGGGTCTTAATCTTTTGATCTGCGCCGCGATCTGCGTCGCGCCTTAGTCACACATCCCGTGCCCCAACATATTTTCAATAAAAATCGCATAACCCCGCGCTGGGTCTTGTACGAATACGTGTGTTACAGCGCCTATGATGTGGCCGTTTTGTAATATCGGACTGCCGCTCATGCCTTGTACGATGCCGCCGGTGGCTTCTAGCAGCGCTGGGTCGGTGATGCGGATGACCATACCCTTGGTCTCTTCAGTAGCGAAGCGGTTGACGTTTTCGATTATGATGTCGAATTCTTGTACGCGGTTGTCTACAGCGTTGGTTAGTAGCGTGGCTGAACCGGTCGTAATTTGCGACCGATTGGCGGTGGGTAGCGCGGCGGGTAGGTCGGGTAGGGCGGCGGGTTCCATTTGGCCGAAAATGCCACCGGAGGTGTTGGCGGTTACGGTGCCTAGGGTGCGGTTTTGTTGGACGGAGCCTTCGAGTTCGCCGGGTGCGCCGCGCTCGCCGCGTTTGACGGATGTGATGGTGGACAGCATGACAGAGCCATCGCGCACACCCATGAGGAGCTTGGTGTCTACGTCCATGATGCCATGACCGAGCGCACCGAATTGATGGGTTTGCGGGTCGTAGAAAGTAAGGGTACCGATGCCCTTGGTGGAATCACGCACCCATATGCCAATGCGTCGCACGCCGTCCTTTTTGGCGGCAGCGGGCGTGATTTCGATGGTGAATTCTTCTTCGTCGCGTAGGACGAGCAGGATGACGGGCGCGTCAGATTGTGCGACGCGCTCGGACAGGAATTCCTTGGATGTAATTTCTTCGTTGTTGATGCGCAGTATGAGATCTCCCGCGTGTAGAAGGCCTTCGGACGGCCTGTGGGTTTGGCCGTCTTCCCCAGCGAAATCTCCTGTACCCAAGACCATGACACCGTGTGTGTTGATGCGCACACCCACGGTCATGCCCATGGGTACTAAGTACGTGGTGGGTGCCTCGCCCGTTAATGCGCCACGCCCAAAAACAGGCAGGCCTTGATCGCCATTGCCCGCCATGTAACCTATACATAAAGATAAAACCAGTAAAACCGTTAAAAAATAAGTACGTCGCATATTTTCGCGCCCCCTTTTACTTGAGCGATGTAATTCGCTTGTTGTAGCATCGCCCGGAAAAGTTCGCGCTATACTTGGTAAAAATGGTATACTGCAATCAAATTGCAACAAAGGGAGCGCATGATGGCTACAATTACTTGCAAAATCAACGGTCAAGCCGTATTGGTAGAACGTGGCACCACGTTGTTGGAATTGTCCGCCAAATTTGCGCACGTATATAAATGGCCTATTTTATCCGCAAAAGTGGACAACGAATTGCAAGATTTGTCACGTAAGTTGCTGTATGATGCAACGGTGGAGTTCTTGGATCTATCCGACCCCAACGGTTTCCGCACGTACCAGCGCAGTTGTACGATGCTGCTTATTTATGCTGCCAAAGCCGTGCTGGGCAAGAAAACCCGCGTCATCGTGGCGCATTCAATTAACAAGAATTATTCCTGCGAAATCCCCGACCATGAAATTACCGATGATCTGTTGGCGCAAATCGATGCCAAAATGCGCGAGGCTGTGGCGGCCAATTGGCCCATCACCAAAGCCACGCTGCCCAAGGAAGAAGCGCTGCATATCGCCGATGCGTTGGGGCTGGAAGACAAAATCCGCATACTCAAATACCGCCACAACTTGACCGTCAGCTTTTATCACTTCGATTGGATGTACAATTATTTGTACGGCGAAATGGCACCCAATACAGGCTGCTTGACGCATTTCAAACTAGTACGCCGCCCAGCGGGTTTTATGTTGCAATTTCCTAATATCGGGTTGGATTACGCCTTCGCGGACATCAGCAAGGAGACGAAAGTCGCGGAAGTCTTTGCCGAGGCCAAGCAATGGGCGCGTATCCTCAAGGCCGACACTGTAGGTGCACTCAACGACAAAATCTGTGCCCTGGGCAACGGCGAAATCATCCGCGTGACCGAGGCGTTGCACGAGAAGAAAATCGCCCTGTTGGCCGACCGCATCATGCAGGAAAATCGCCATATCGTATTCATCGCGGGGCCGTCATCGTCGGGCAAGACGACTTTTGCCACGCGTTTGGCCATCCAATTGCGCGTGAATGGGGTCGTTCCGTACACCATCGGCTTGGATAATTATTATATTGACCGCGAATTTTGCCCGCGCGACGCGGACGGCAACTTCGACTTTGAAACCATCGACGCTATCGACACCGCGCAAATCAACACAGACCTAAACGCGCTACTGGCGGGTCAACGGGTGCAAATCCCCACGTTCAACTTTCTCACCGGCAAGCGCGAATACAAAGGCCGCTTCATTCAATTATCCCCCAACGACGTGCTGGTCGTAGAAGGCATCCACGGTCTAAACGAACGCGTAAACGAAGCCATTACTGATACGGAAAAATTCAAGATTTTCATTTCGCCCATGACGCAAATTAACATCGACGACCACAACCGCATCCCCACCACGGACACGCGGCTGGTGCGGCGTATGGTACGCGATTATCAATACAGAGGTGCAAGCGCGGCGCAAACCATCGGCATGTGGCCATCGGTGTTGCGCGGCGAGGCAAAATATATCTTCCCATACCAAGAACACGCCGATGCGTTCTTTAATTCCGCGCTGGTATACGAAATGTGCGTACTCAAGCAATATGCCGAACCCATGCTGTACAACTTGCAACCGTCTGACGCGGAATATACCGAAGCACGCCGCTTGATCCGTTTCCTGTCCGCGTTCCTAGGCATGCCCGGCGAGAACATCCCCGCCAACTCAATATTGCGTGAGTTTATCGGGGGTAGTTGCTTCTCGCATTAGAAAGGAAAGACTTCATGCGTTATATTTGCGGATACCTTGCCGCCGTTTTATTGTTGGTGCTGATTTTATGCCAAAGCATAATCGTACCTACTTTTTTCATGCCGTTTTTCCGCTGGCAGTACACGCGGTTGGAAATTGCCGAGAACATGGAGATGGAATTTGACGAGTTGATGCACGCAACCGAAGAATTGTTAGACTACATGCGCGGGCGGCGCGATGACTTAGCAGGTATCCGCGCCACCGTAGCGGGCGAACAACGCGGCTCTGCCGAAGAAGGTTACCGCGAGTTTTTCGACAACCGCGAGGAAATCATCCACATGGAGGATGTGCGCGTGTTGTATGACCGTTTATATTTGGCGCGTAATATATCGTTTTGGGGTTTTTTAGCAATGTTGTGTTTGATGGCGATACGGCGGTACCGCATCGGCTATTGGCTGGCCAAATGCACGCGCGAAGTGTTTGTGGGTTTTTTGGGCTTGCTAGCATTAACGACGCTGCTCATCGTTCTCAACTTCGACCGTGCATTCGAAGTCTTTCATCTAATATTGTTCAACAACGATTATTGGTTACTCGACCCGCGCAATTCGCTGTTGATTAACATGGTGCCGATTGGCTTCTTTATGCATATTGCGGTTTTCATCGGCATTTTGATGGCGGTGGGGCTGGGCGGCATCATTGCCGTGGGATCGGTTTATTTGGCAAAAGAAAAACGCAGGCAAGAAATGGGGCTAAGCGGCGACCGATGAAACTGTGGAAGAAAATCTTGCTGGGCATTTTGCTTGGCATTTTAATTATCCTGTTGTCGCCGCTGATTTTGCTGTTGGTGTTTACGCCGTTGCGTTACGCCGTGGTGGCCAGGGTGGGGGACGGCACGGTCGTGCGGGTCAAGGCCAGTTACTTGTTCCGGGCGTTGACGGTGCGCTTTTTGTACCGCGGGGGCGAGGTGATATCACAAATGCGCATCTTCGGCATACGCGTAGGCGGCGGCCGCACTAAGATATCGGCTGATATGGTGAAGCCAAAACCCCATAAATCGGAAGACGCAATGCCCATTGCAAAAAACGAACCCGCAAATGAATTCGCAGAAGAGCCCACAGAAGAACCCGCCGAAATGGAATCCCCCGACGACCCCATCGATGAAACGCCCGAAACCGAGAGCGAAAAATCCAGCCCCAGTGCATGGCACAAACTGCGCCGCATCTTGACATACCCGGAGCTTAAAATTATCATTGGCTTGGTTTTGACCTGTTTAAAGCGATTTTTGCGCGTGTTATTGCCCAAGCGGTTTGACATAGTGGGGCTGGTCGGTTTTGACGACCCGGCGACCACGGGCATGGCATTGGGCGCGTATGAAAGCATCGTAGGCATGTTAAATCTGCGGCAGCGCATACGCCTGGCGGCAGATTTCACCAAACCCGGCGTGCGCTTGAAAATTTCTGCCGGCGGCGGCATCAGTGCCGCACGTATGTTACGTCCATTAATTTCACTATATATGAAGAAACCTGTGCGCAGGTTTATCAAATTCCTAAGGAAAGGTGATTTGCATGAGCAGTCCAATTAAAGAAAATTTGGCCACATTGTTTTCAAAAATGGAGGATTTTGTATCGACCAAAACCGTTGTAGGTGAACCCGTAATTGTGGGGGATGTGATATTGGTTCCCTTGGTAGATGTGTCCTTTGGTATGGCTACGGGTATGTCAACCGCTAGCGATGACGTCAAAAAAGGGCGCGATGGCGGCGGTGGCGGCGTGGGTGCCAAAATGACCCCATCGGCTGTGGTGGTGGTAGTTAACGGCACCGCGCAGTTGGTGAACCTTAAGAGCCAAGAATCCGCTAACAAGCTGATTGATATGATTCCGGGTATTTTGTCCAAGATTCCATTCTTGGCCAATATCTTGGACAAAAAAGACGAAGCTGAAGAAGCCACGGCAACGGCTGAAGTCGTCGAGCCCACACCCGAAGCCGGCTCCGAAGGATTGTAAAAAATGATCTTCGGGAACTAGCCCCCGAGCTGTAACGTAATATTTGGCGATGTATGACCGCCGGGAAAGCCCATCGAAATGGGTTTGCCTGGCGGTATTTTTATGCTTGCGAGCAGGTTGGCGAGGTCGGCGGAAGTCAGCGGGGAGAAATCACCGAATAGGAAGCCTGCCGCGCCGTCCAGTTTGCCCGCGAGTTGCAATTGCGTGAGCATGCGGTCAATGCGGTAGGGCGGTTCATTGATTTCTTCGAGGAATAAAATACAATTATGCGTGTCGATTTCGTAGGGCGTGCCGAGAGAGGCGGCTACGATGGAGAGGTTGCCGCCGATGACGGGGTGCGGGGGCAGGACGGGGGTAGCGGATGTGCTTTGGGTTTGCGTCAACGGCATGAAGAACGGTGATGCAATGTTGATTGGGTTGCGGTTGAATAACGCGGATTGGAAGGATTGTAACGTGATTTTGTCCGCTTCGCTTTCGCTGAAGCCGTCGCCGCCAAAATCCGCCGCTATCATGGGTGCGTGGTACGTGACGAGGTTGCATCGCTGGTTAAATGCGATGTGCAGCGCGGTGATATCGCTGTACCCGGCGAAGATTTTGGGGTTGCGCTGGATGAGGTCGAAGTCGAGCAGGGGGAGAAGGCGTTGCGTGCCGTACCCCCCCCGCGCGCAAAAGATGGCACGGATGCAGGGGTTGGCGAAAGCGGAGAGTAAGTCGTGGGTACGGAGTGCGTCGGGTGCGGATAAATAAAGTGGAGTTGCAACGGGCGCAGTTGTGTTGAGTTGCGACGGGCGTGGTGATTGATTTTCATTTTGTGCTTGATTTACCATTGCGCGGCAGCTTTCCATCACGTGGCAGTGCAAGCCCAGCGACTCCAACACGCGCACACCGCGTGCCAGCCGCGCCGGGTCGGGCGGGCCTGCGGGAGCGACGATAGCAACGTTATCGCCGGGGTGCAGCAGGGGGGGATAAACCATGACAACCTCCGCGTTGTGATAGAGTGATGTGTTATAATCGCAACATCTTATGCGGCAGGCGATGTTATCGTTCGCTGTGCGGCGTATGATCCGCATGTGTGCGGATTTATTCAGCGATAATCGGGAGGCCAGCATGGCGGATTTAATTAAGAATATGTACTCGCGGGAATATTTACATAATTTGGCGGCGGATTTGCGCGCTGCTTACGCGCCGTTCGCGGCGGAGGAATTTGTGGGCGCGGTGATGGACGACACATGGGCGTCGTTGGAATTAAAGGGGCGGATGCGGCAAATCACCGTCAAGCTGCGCGACTTTTTGCCCGCTGATTATGCAGAGGCGATTGGCGTAATTAACCGTGTGATTGTCAATTACGGCACTTGGCTGGAGGGCTTCGGCATGATGTCGTTTCCCGATTTTGTGGAGGTTTATGGGTTGGACGATTGGGAAGTATCGATGGCTGCGTTGGAACGGTATACGCCTCATGCGTCGGCAGAATTTGCCGTGCGGCCGTTTATTTTGCGTGACCCACAGCGCATGATGACGCAGATGGATGCGTGGGCGCAAAGCGACAACCCGCATGTGCGGCGGCTGGCCAGTGAAGGCTGCCGACCCGCACTGCCGTGGGCGCAGGCATTGCCCATTTTCAAGAAAGACCCCGCGCCCATACTGCCGATCTTGGAGCGGCTCAAAACCGATCCCGACCTATACGTGCGCAAAAGCGTGGCGAATAATTTGAACGATATTTCCAAAACGCACCCCGAATGGGTGGCCAAACTGGCGCGGCAATGGTACGGCCAAAACGCGCACACCGATTGGATTGTGAAGCACGGCTGCCGTACCCTGTTGAAAAAAGGCAACCGCGACGTGCTGGCGTTATTCGGATTTGGCGATGCGGACGCGGTGGAAGTGACAGACCTTGCCGTGGACACGCCCGAAGTGGCAATGGGCCAAGATTTACGCTTCTCGTTCACCATCAGCGCAAAGAAAACCCTACGTGTGCGCTTGGAATTTGTCATCGACTTCGTCAAAGCCAACGGCAAAACCGCCCGCAAAATATTCCAACTGTCCGAACAAACAATGAAAGCGGGCGAAACGAAGCGATATGTGAAGAAACACGCATTCATCGACCTAAGCACGCGCAAACACTACCCCGGCACGCATCGGGTGACGCTGGTGGTGAATGGCGTGGAGCGGGGTGGGGGTGCGTTTGAAGTAGGGATGAAGTCGAAATAATACACTGCGGTTGTAAATGGAAGCCGCACGGGTGGTGGCAGCGTTACGATAATTTCCTCCGCAACCACTGGGTGGCCAGTTCAATGATGTACATGGCGACGAAAATCACGACGATGGTGGTCGTTAGGTTGGCGAAGTTGACTTGCCGTACTGCGCGGGAGATGAGCATGCCCACGCCACCCGCGCCTACGATGCCCAGCGATACGGAATCGGCGATGTTGGCTTCCAGCCGGATGGCGATCCACGCCACAAAGGCCGTGAATACGGAGGGTAGCAAGCCGTGTGTGATGATTTGCAGCCGCGTGGCACCCGTGGCGCGCATGGCGTCGATGAGCGCGCGTTCTTGCTCCTCGATGCTGGCGATAAACGCGCGTGTCAAGTAACCCACGCAGGCGAAAACCAGCCCCACCACGGCGGCCAGCGGCCCGAAGCCCAAGCTCGCCACTACCATCAAAATTAACACCAATGACGGCACGGCGCGGATGATACTCACCGCGCCTTTTATTATGTAGCCCGCCGGTTTGAACGGCGTGATATTGTCCGCCGCCAAGAATGCCAGCACCAGCGAAATCACGATCCCCACCGCCAAGGCGCACACACCAATTGCCACCGAAACCAATAATTGGCGCAAAATTTCCGGCAAAGCGGATGGATTAAACGCCCAAAAACGTGAAAACACATGCCCCACGTTTTGCAACCGCGCCAAAAACACTGCTGGGCGCAAATCCAGTTGCCAGGCGGAAAACGCGAACAAGGCCACCACAGCGGCTGCGCGGAGTGTGCGCAAAAAACCATTTTCGCGAAGGGATGCGGTTCCGCGTGCTGCTTGCGTCATCTGCTTGCGTAGAAAGTGCACCAACCATTCCGTCACCAGCACCATGACCATCAAAATGAAGATCAACGACATCGCCCGGCGGAATCCGCGCAAGTCCAAATTCGCATGAATCAGAAAACCCAACCCGCCCGCGCCCACCATGCCCAATACCGCCGACGCGCGGATATTAATTTCGAACGAGAACAGCGTCCAATTAATCCAAGCCGGCACAAACGATGGCACCAGCCCATGAAAAAGCACTTGTCCGTATCCCGCGCCCGTGCTGCGTAGTGCTTCCAGTCTTGTGCCCGCGATTTCGTCCATCGAGTCCGCATACGACCGCGCCAAGAAACCCAGCGTCGCCAACACCAGCGCCATCACCCCCACCATCGCCCCGATGCCGAACACAAAAATCATCACTGTAGCCCAAACCAGCAGTGGTACATTCCGCAAAAACGACACAAAAAAACGTACCACTCCGCGCAACAGCGCAAAGCGGTTCATCTCCCGCGACATCATTAGACCCAACACAAACGCCAGCACCGCCGACACATACGTACCCACCACCGCGAAGAAAAACGTATTCGCCACCTGCCTGCCGATGATGGCAAAGTTGCCCGAAAACATATCCAAGCTTGGCGGCCAAGTCGGTGGCCAATGATTGCTGCCAAATAGGTGTTCAATGTTGGGCGGCCAAAAGTTGTTGCGGAAGAACCGCGCGAAGGCGGGGAAGCCGGTGAGGACGTGGAGGGGGTTGATGGCCAAATAATAAAAGGAGGCGGTGATGGCAAGGAACACCGCCGTGATGGCTAGGAATTTTTTTGTTGAAAGAAAAGGCAAGACCGCGGGGGACACTGCCCCCGCACCCCGGCAAGAGGGACAAGCCCCTCTTGACTCCCCATCGGGGTCGTTTTTTGATGAGTGGCTTGATGGGCAGGCGTGCTTTGTTTTCGCGTGGAGAAACCGCGCAGGGGCGGCGCGGTTTCCGTGGTTTTTATCACGCAACCCGTAAGAAATATCAGAAACGTCAGAAGCATCAGAACTTTCAGACGCATCAGAAGCGTCCGAAACACCAGAACCATCAGCATAGATTTCTTCGATAGCTTCGTCCGTTAATTCATTCGGCACACCATCAAAGACGATGCGGCCGTTATTCATACCAATGATGCGGGTGGCGTATTGGCGGGCGTATTCGACTTGATGTAGGTTAATCACACAGGTCAGGCCGCGTTGGGTGGCTTCTTTTTTTATGCAATCCAGCACGGTGCGGGATGCGGCGGGGTCTAGGGCGGCTACGGGTTCGTCTGCCAGTAGCAGGCGCGGGTTTTGCATGAGGGCGCGGCAGATGCCTACGCGTTGTGCTTGCCCGCCGGACAGGGTGGATGCGCGGCGGTTGCCAAAGTCATCCAATCCAACGGATGCCAGTAATGCGTCTGCGTTGGCAACATCGCTGGCGGGGTACTGTTTTAACAAACTTTTATATAACGGCACATTGGCCAGCCGTCCGTGCAGTACATTGGTGCGCACGGCGGTACGGGGGATTAAATTGTGGTGTTGAAAAACCATACCGATGTCCGCGCGGGTTCGTTTTAGTGCACGCGGGTTTAAATCGGTTACGGAAACGCCGTCGAAGTGCACTTCGCCTTCGGACGGCTCCACCAGCCGATTGATGCAGCGCAGCAGCGTGGACTTGCCCGCGCCGGACGGGCCTATGATGGCCACGATTTCCCCGGCGTGGATGTCCAAATCTACGCCGTCTACCGCGCGGGTTGCGCCGTCATACGACTTGCGCAACCTGCGCAGCTTCAGCAGCGGTTCGATGCCGGTTTTATTCAGAAAGGTCAATTTCCAGCACCTCGGCCATGGAAATAAGATGCACAATTTGGTCATCGCACGGCAGCACAAAGCGCGTATCCGCTGTGCCAAAGCGTGCGTTGAAGTAACTTTCGTTGTCATACGCCAGCAAAAATGCGCGCACAGCCTCGATAAGATCGCGCGGCAAATCGCCCGACGCAATGTAGCCGGGGAAGGGGATGATTTCTGTCGCGCCCAAAATGCGCACATCGTCCGCGTCGATAATCCCCGACGCAATCAAGATGCTCAGGTTCAAATTGCCCACGGCCGCCACATCAAAGTCGCCGTGCACCACACCCGTAATGCTCGTATTCTGCCCGCCAGAAAACGCCACCGTGCGAAAGAAATTGCCCGCTTCCACTTCCATCCGCGTCAAATTAAACGTGTTCATCAAATGGTACAGCGGATAAAAATACCCCGATGTAGACGACGGCGAAATAAATGCAAAACTGCGCTCTTGTATATCCGCCATCGTTTGGATATCGTCCTGCGCAGTGATGAACACAGTCTTGTTGATGGACGCGGGGTTGTCGGTAGTCACCAGCCGCTCCACGTCCATGACCTCGCGTGCCAGTAAGTACACAAAGGGCGACCCCCACATGATATCCAAATTGCCCGCACGCATCGCCTCGATACCCACCAAATGCGTCGCATCTTCAATAATGCGCACCGGCATACCGATATGCGCCTCCAACCCCGCGCGAAAATCATCAAACGCCGCCACGGACAACGGATTGCCGTCATCCACCAGCAATGCGATGCGCAATTCAGTTGGCTCCAAATTGGAACCAACTGATTCCTCTGCTTCATCTCTGTCGCACGCCGTCAAGAACACAAACACCAAGCCAAGTAAACACACCACTACCCATTTCTTCATTTCCGTTCTCTCCTTTTTGCGCCAAGCAATTACTTCGCCGTTTGATTTTCAAACGGCGGAGTAATAACCGCGTGCACAAAAAAATGCCACCCCACGTGGGGCGGCACATAAAAAACGCGGCCATTGCTCCCTACGCTAGAATTATCTAACAGGTTCAAAGGGTCAGGCCGAGCAAATTTGATTTTCACTTTGCGAAAAAAATTTGCGTGTATGCCTTCTCAGCAGTGTTTCCACAGCTCCCCTGCAACGCGGTGGAGCGTATCATGCCCGATGCATTGTGTCAAATTGATGACATTCCGCCCTGCATGAAACAGCGCCGCGGCGCTTGACAACGCACCCCGCATCTACTAATATACCCTTCGCATCACGCAGATGTGGCGGAATTGGCATACGCGCAAGACTAAGGATCTTGTGTCAGCAATGACGTGCAGGTTCAAGTCCTGTCATCTGCAAATAAATCCGAACCGGTAACCAATGGCATACGATTGGCGAGGGGTTCGGATTTTTTGTTATATACAGGTTAAATGGCGAAAGGGTCATGACCCATGATACGCAAATGCATTATCAACGCATACATCACATGTAATTACATCGTCCGTAGCATGATGAATCAACGGAGAAATATTTTGTTTGGGCTTGCGGTGGCCGCTGTTTTTACTTTCAGCGGTTTATTTGCGTTTAACGTGCACGCCTTTGTCGTGAATCGGCAAGATAACCAAGCCGCACGCGAAACCGCCAGCCAAACACTGCGCATTTTCAATAACTGGCAGGCCAACCAACCGCCAATCGTCACCACAACCACCCTGCCTGCGCTGTATATCCAAACCGATACAACCGCTACCCCCGGTGCGCTGGATGTTACAGTACATGCGCCCGGTTCGGCGACGTACATCTACACATTGATGCAAGCATTGCGTATAGAAACGGGCAACGACGACATCATCGCCTTCATTCATATACCCGGCACCCATATCCAATACGTAGTGGTGCAAGGCCGCGATAATGCATTTTACTTGGAGCGGGATTTGTTCGGGCAGCGCAATAGCGCGGGCACAGTTTTTATGGATTACCGCAATAACGCGGACTTTAGCGATCCCAGCACGATCCTCTACGGCCACAATATGCGCAGCGGGCTCAAATTTTCGCAACTGCATTTATTCAATCAGCAAGATTTCTTCTTGGAAAATCGATACATTCAAATTTTTACGGACAACGGATTAATTGAATACGAAATTTTCGCGGTTTTTTCCACACATATTTCATTTAATTACATCCAAGTCCACTTCCAAGGCAACGAGTTTGAACAATTAATCCACGAAATCGTGCAGCGGTGTTATCACAATGCCAACATACCGATTACGGCCGATGATCAAATCCTGCTGTTATCTACATGTACCTCTGTTTACATTGATGATCGGTGGGTCGTTGCGGGCAGGCGTATATAATTGCTTGTTTTTTGGCAATAATTTTGTTAAAATGCACAAAATATCAAAGGAGTTGTATATGCCATGAAGAAATTCGTATCAAAAGTTGTATTGTTGGCTGTAGCTCTTGTGTTGGCAACGGGAATGTTTGTAAATGCGCAATCGGTTTTGCATGAATTTGAAACCGGTGACGGTGATGTGTACGATGCCAACCAAATCAGCTTCGATTTGGGCGCCGATTTGCTTGACGCAGCCGATGTATTCGTGCTGGAGCATGACGGCATGTTTGGCGACTGGGGCTTCCACTTAGCCATTTACGAAGGCGCAATTGACTGGACTTCTGTTTCAGAAAGCGGCCACGCGCTTTTGACCATTGAAGACGGGCGCTTGGTGTTTGATATTTCCGGTTTTGAAGGCGCAGAGCGTATCCGTATCGGTACATGGAACGGTAATGTGGGCATTGACTCCATCACCCGTATGTATTTAGCAGCCGGCGCATCAGCAGCCACCCCCGCAGCGCCCGCTGATGCAGATGCAACCCCCGTATCCGATACCGTCAACCCACAAACCGGCGACGACTTTAATCCCACGTGGTTAATCGTATCCGGCGTAGGTCTGCTCGCGTCCTTGGTCGCAGTGGTAATTTTCAAAAAGAAGAAGTAATTCCATTTAACGATTACAAGATAAGCCTTGGATTTTTGTCCAAGGCTTTTTTATTGCGCGGGTATATTTCCGCGGAAATAAATGTTAATTATAGTCATGTTCTCAATGGCGGTGCGGCGAGCGCGGTTGATATAATCCAACCATCAAAAAATAGGAGGAAATATGTCATTTTTAAATTGGATCAAAACGGAGGATTATTCCTTCAATAGTTTTTTGTTGCTGGAGCGGTTTCAGATTGCGTTGATGATGGACCAAAGCGGGTGGCGCAAGGACAACGACGCGTGGAAGCGCAACGTGGGCATCGCGTTGGCTGCCAACCCGGCGGTGCAGTGGTACCTACAAAAACGCTGCCCCGAGGCCGCTACAACCATCAACGCGCTGGCTAAATCTGCACCACCCGCACCCACCACCACCGAAATCCGCGCGGCAGAAATGTACGCACTGGAAAGCATCGAGGACTTCATCATCTACACCACACCCGAATTGATGGCCGCGCAGTGCGACTTCATCCGTGGGTGGGATAAGGCACGATTGTTTGACTTGGTGGACTTGTACGGCAAAACAGTGCTGGACGTAGGCGCAGGGTCGGGGCGTTTGACTTTCGCCGCGGCGGAACGTGCTGCTTGGGTTTATGCCAGCGAGCCCGTCGGCACCCTGCGTGAATTCATGCGCGATAAAATCAAAGCTGAAGGCATCACCAACGTGCGTGTACTGGACGGTTTGCTGCCTTGGCTGCCCTTCCCGGATCATACCTTTGATGTGGTCATGTCTGGCCATGTAGTGGGCGATGATTGGGAGCTCGAATTGGCAGAACTGGCGCGCGTATGCAAACCCGGCGGCTGGTTAATCGATTGCCCCGGCGACAGCGAGAACGACCTGCGCCCCAAACCCGAACTAACCAATCGCGGCTGGGAAGAAATCCACTACATCGGCAGCTTCGGCAAGGCCATGTATGTGCACCGAAAGCTTATCTAGCTATAAAGTCCGCAAAATTCAACTGCGCAATTACATCATGTCCTGCCGCATTGGGGTGAATGATGTCAAAACTAAAATGCATCAAATCAACCCGTTGCGACAACTGGGCATATACATCGGAAACGATGAACCCGCGTGCACGGGTTTCTTCATATATAGTGCGGTTAATATCATGGATAAATTGTGCTGCTTCATTGATAAAGACGACAGGCATCCCCATGAAATCCGAGGGCAGCGGATTGTACACGGTGTTGATGACAACGATCGCATTGGGTGCATTTGCTTCCAGCCAAGTAAGTATTTGAACGAAATCATCGGCAAAAGCCTCTACGCTAGCGCGGAAATCCGCTGCCAAGTCCGCAGGCAACCCACCCGTAAACAACGCGACCAATTGCAATACATCCAAGTCGTCTACACGCTGAAACATATCCATGGCGGCAGCTTCCAAGTCGTTTGCGTCTTCAAATACCGAAATGGCACCGTCGATTAAGGGCGGCGCTGCGGTCAACATTTCATTCAAGCGGAAAATATCCATAAAGGTGAAATTACCCGCAAAATCAATGATTTCGTTGGCAAAGTCCAACACGTCCATGATGGCTTGCTGCGAATCATTCATAAAATCCATAACATCAGTAATTAACGCCCACGTATCCGTAGCGAATGCGATCGTTTCGCTCACAATACGTTCCACTTCACCCGTATCGGGCAGTTGCGCCCAAATAGGCGCAAGAATATTGTTGCCGCCAATATTGAGCGTGATAACCGTGGCGTAACGGAAATATTCCAACGCATAATCATCCAATCCATTCAACCGCCGCAGCAAGTCCGCCGTCGTAAACCCGCTGGTGGCCATATTTACATATTCATTCGCATACCCCTGTGTGCGCAGCATTTCAAAAAAAACAGCCGTATGCCGATTGGCCATCGTCCAAATGCCATAACCCTCAGAAACAGAATCGCCCAATGCAATATAAACAAGCCGCTCGACTACCGGGGCGGGGGCGTAGTCGTAGCTATACCCGTCCTCGTCCTGTACCCCGCGCCGCGACGAACACGCCGCCAAAGCAAACGCCGCACATAAAATAATGACAAAAATAAATGTCCGCTTCATTCAAAACACCTCATTGTTATTCAGTTATAAAGCATGGTTTATCTTATCGTTGTTTTTGCTGCGGAGCAACTCTTGGCACATGCAGCTTACGGCATATGTGTTTTAGAACACGTAACAAGGCAACACGCCTTTACATTAAATGCGTGAAATTGTCAACACAGCGATGCTCATTGCTCCGTCGTACAATAGCTCACACAAAGATTGAAAGGCGCTTCGCGTCGAATTGGCCATACAGAAGATGCGTACTTTCGGGTGCGTGTCCACTCCGATGCGCCACTACGCTCATCAGCCCCCTGCTTCCGTTGTAAGGCAACACCTCGCAACATCGCCATCCCCAAGGAAGGCGGGCAAGCTACAGTGCAGACGATTGCTAGCGTCGTTTGTGCGACGCGCGACAATCGTCCGCGGTAGTGAACCCACGACGTCAACCCTCCAAGGCGTGGCACAAGCCCTCATGAGGCACGAAGCAAATAATACAAATAAAAACCCGCATCACGGTCAAACCGGCAATTATGTTCGCAAGACATTGCTTACGGATACAATCGCAGCGTTTGCCGTGGTGAATATATTAAACGTTTCCAATTGAGCGGTGCTTCCGTATCCTTGGCTACATATCACGGGCAAGAAGTTTGCCTTATCGAATTATTTGACAATGTGCTTGTAACCTTTACGAGCTTGGGTGTCAGCACCTTGGAAGAGCAGGAGTTGTTAAAATTATTTACTGCTTATTGTGCGAGTGACAAAAAATTCTTGCCCGGATGCAATAAAATCTTCGCTTGTATAGGGTTTATTTAATATAATCGTTGTATGACGATTCACTAATTTATTATACTTACGTGGTGAAATAATTTCGAAAATTCTTGAAGAAAACAATCGTTGTAAATGATGTAAATGTGTTATGTATTCCTTAGCATCATCACGTTTTATTAAATCGTAAGAAAAAACCAAAAAATCAAGAATTACATCTCGAGAACCTTGATATGCAGTGGGTTTATTCTTTCCTTTTCCGTTTGCCATGTTTGGGAAGAAAAAACGTCCGCATTCAATGAGTGATGATAATTTTGCTAAGGCAATAGTTTTGTCAAAATCAAGGTTGGCTTCTAATTTTTCGCGTGCCAAAACAAGTTGTTCAAGTGTTTTGTGAAACCAATCGAGTAAATCAGTCCTTTGTGCGGTGGTGAGTTCATATCTTTTTGTATTGGTTACCAATGAATGAATAAAAACAATCACCGAAATTACAACTGCTACAATAGAAATAATTAATTCCATTTTGTATGCCCCTGTCTTTAATATACATAATTATTGCAACCATTACATCGTCGTTTCGGTTTGACGTTCATTTAACTCCTTTAAAAGCATCTCCGCGCGTTGGGTGGTGGAGGGCGGCAGGCCTGCCAGTTTGGCTACGTGTATGCCGTAGCTTTGGCCGGCGGCGCCGCGTTGTAGCTTGCGTAGGAATACGATGTCGTCGCCGCTTTGTTGGGTGGCGAAGCAGAAGTTAACCACACCGGGGATTTGCGCTTCCAATTGAGTGAGTTCGTGGTAGTGGGTGGCAAAGAGGGTGGTGGCGCCGATGTTTTGGGCGATGTGTTCTAGGACGGCCCAAGCGATTGAGAGGCCGTCGTAGGTGGAGGTGCCACGGCCGATTTCGTCCAAGATGACGAGGGAGTGGGGGGTGGCGTTGTGCAGGATATTGGCGACTTCGGTCATTTCGACCATGAAGGTGGATTGGCCGGTGGCTAGGTCGTCGGATGCACCTACGCGGGTGAAGATGCGGTCGGTTACGCCGATGCGGGCGCTGGCGGCGGGTACGAATGAGCCAATTTGTGCCATCAGGACGATGAGGGCTACTTGGCGCATGTAGGTGGATTTTCCGGACATATTGGGGCCGGTGATGACGGACAAGCGGTGGTCGGGGGTGCCGATTTGTGTAGCGTTAGGGATGAAGGGGGTTTGAGGGTTGCTATCCAACACGGGGTGGCGGCCGTCGGTGATTTCGATTTGGCCGGAATTGTCTACGGTGGGGCGGGTGTAGCGGAGTGTTTCGGCGGCTTCGGCCAAAGATTGAAAAGCGTCTAGCGTGGCGAGGGCGGCGGCGGTGAATTGGATGCGAGCAATTTGCTCCACTACTTCGCGGCGGGTGGCGTCGAAGATTTCGTGTTCGAGGGTGATGATTTCTTCTTCGGCACTTAAAATGGTCTCTTCGCGTTTTTTGAGTTCGTCGGTGATGAAGCGCTCGCCATTGGCGATGGTTTGTTTGCGGATGAAGTGGGGGGGTACTTTGGATAGGTTGGCGGCAGTAACTTCGATGTAGTAGCCGAAAACGCGGTTGTTGCGGACTTTGAGGGAAGTGATGCCGGTTTGTTTGCGTTCGCGTTCTTCCAGTTGGTCGATGATTGTGGCGGCGTTGCTTCGGACGTTGGTGAGTTCGTCGAGCCGTGTATTGACGTTGGGGCGTATCATGCCGCCTTCGCGCGTGGTGGTGGGGGGCAGCTCTACGATGCGGGTTTGAAGGAGTTGGAAGATGTCAGCGAGGTTGTCGTAGGTTTTGGATATTTCTGCCAGGGCGGGGCTTTTCATTTCCTTGAGGATGGCGCCGATTTTAGGCAGGTCGTAGAGGGAGGCGCGTAGGGTGGCGAGGTCGCGGGCGTTGGCGGAGCTGGCGGCCAACCGCGCCATGACGCGCTCGAGGTCGTGGATGTTTTGCAAGAGGATACGCAAGTCGGCGCGAAGCAGGGGGGCATCAAACCATTCGGCCACGGCGGCTTGGCGGCGGTTGATTTCGTCGGGGGATAGGAGGGGGAGCTCCACCCAATTGCGCAACAGGCGTGCGCCCATGGCGGTTTGGGTGTGGTCAAGGACGCCTAGCAGGGTGCCTTTTTTGCCCGGTTCACGCATGCGGCTGGTGAGCTCTAGATTGCGGCGCGATGCTGCGTCCAGCACCATGTGGCGGTGTGCGTTGTAGGGTTTGATGGCGGTGATTTGCGCCAGCGCGTGTTTTTGGGTGTCGGTGATGTAGGCGAGGAGTGCGCCCGCAACGGGGATTTCGGGGGCGTTTTGCGCCAGGCCGAAGCCTTCGAGGTGCAGGGTGTAGAAGTGCTCGGTCAGGCATTTGAATGCGTTGGCGGGGGCGAATGTCCATGCCGGAGCGGATGTGGCGCGTAGGCCGGTGGCGTTTTCTACCACGCGGGCCAAGGAGAAGTCTTCCGGCAGTAGGATTTCTGCGGGGGTGATGCGTGCCAATTCGTCCAGCAATTTGTTGCTGTCGGGCACGGTGGTGACCATGAACAGGCCGGTGGTGATATCGGCCGATGCCACGGCGAAAATATCGCCCACGGCTTGAATGGCGGTGAGGTAGTTGTGGCGCGTTTCTTCTAATAAATTGTCGTCGGTGACGGTGCCGGGGGTCACCACGCGCACCACGTCGCGCTTAACGATGCCTTTGGCGTTTTTTGCATCTTCGACTTGGTCGCACAGGGCTACGTGGTAGCCTGCCTGCACCAGCCGTGCCACGTAACCGTCCACCGCGTGCACGGGTACGCCGCACATGGGCGCGCGTTCTTCTTGCCCGCAGTCACGCGCGGTTAATGCGATGCCCAGCGTCTGCGATGCATTGATGGCATCGTCAAAAAACATCTCGAAGAAGTCACCCAAGCGGAACATTAAAATACAATGCGCAAACCGCTTCTTGATGGAAAAATACTGCTTCATCATTGGTGTGTACTCGCCCATAAAACCGCACCTCATATGTAGATTTTAGCTCGAATTTACTCGAAACGTGCGAATCATAGCACATGATTAAATAGTTTGCTATGATGTTACGCGGGAGGGATCCATATATGGCGAGTAAACTGTTCAAGTTGGGTTTGGGTTGCATGCGCTTTCCGCGCAGCAAAGCGGAGGCGGAACGCATCGTATTAAATGCGATTGACGGCGGTGTTAATTATTTTGACACGGCGTATATTTATCCCGGTAGCGAGAAAATGCTGGGTGAAATTTTGGCGAAAAGCGGCAAGCGTGCAGATGTATATATCGGCACGAAATTGCCGCTTGTTTTATGTAAAAAGCCCGAAGATTTTGATGATTATTTCAACAAACAATTGGCGCGGTTGCAAACTGACTATGTTGATTATTATTTCCTGCACAACATCGGCGGCACGGCACATTGGAAAAAATATTGTGACATGGGCATCATGGAATGGCTTGAGGCGAAGAAGCACGCGGGCACAATCCGGCACATTGGCTTCTCGTATCATGGTTCGCAAGGGGATTTTTTGGAAATTTTAAAGGCGTATTCGTGGGATTTTACCATGTTGCAATACAATTATTACGACGAAAACTACCAAGCCGGACGCACGGGTGTAGAAGCCGCTGCGGCAAAAGGCGTGGAAGTCATGATCATGGAGCCGTTGTTGGGCGGCATGCTGGCCACCGGGTTGCCGAAGAAAGCGCAGGCTGTTTTTTCCGCCGCCGATGCGCGTAAAACTCCCGCGCAGTGGGCGTTGGAATGGTTGTGGAACCAGCCCGCCGTCACAACGGTGGTGAGTGGCATGTCCGGCATGCAGGTTTTGGAACAAAATTTGACGACATTGCAAGCATTCGAACCCTTCAGCGATACGCGTGATGCGGTGTATGCCGATGTCGTAGCGGAGTTCCGCAAGGCGTACAAGGTCAATTGCACCGGGTGCAATTATTGCTTGCCGTGTCCGTTGGGCATCAATATCCCTGCGTGTTTTGCGGCGTACAATACGCGGTACGCGGTGGGGTATTTTTCCGGTATGTTTGCTTATGTAATCAGCACCGCGCAGCACCGTGAAGGCTCCAACAGCCCGCGTACCTGCAATCAATGCGGCAAATGCGAAAAGCTGTGCCCGCAACATATCCCCATCCGCGCGGAGTTTAAAACGCTACTACGCAAGATGGAACCGTGGTATATGCGTGCGGCGTTCGCGGTGGTGCGTAAAGTGATGTCGTGGATGTAGATGTCAGTTGGTGGCAAACTGCCACCAACTGAATCCAACCGGTTGCAATTTGCAACCGGTTGAACAATTCTGCACATGTGATTTCGGGAGAAGATAAATGGAAATAATTTTGTTGGCTGTCGGGTTTGTGGTGTTTGTGGTGCTTTTTGTTGTGACTTTTATTCGGGATTATATACGCTGGCGAAAAATGGACAACGAAAAAGGCCATAACGAATTGATTTCCCTGCTGCACGAAAACAAAGAGGACATGTTTGATGCGGTGGCGCGGCAGATTGACCGCGGCGCCACGGAACAATTCAAGCGCTTTAACGTCATCACCGACGGCGTGCAAAACGCGCTAGCACGTAACCGCGAGGAATCAACCAAGCACCTCGATGCCCGTTTGAACGACATCCATGTGCAAATGGACAAGCGCCTGCGTCTGATGCAAGAAAGCAATGAAAAACGGCTCGAACAAATGCAAGGCATCGTGGACGAAAAATTACAAAAAACCTTGCAAACGCGCTTTGACCAATCCTTCGAAATGGTGCGCAAGCAGCTGGCCAACGTAGAGCAAGGCTTGGGCGAAATGAAAAACTTGGCCGCCGATGCAAAAAGCCTGAAAAACGCACTCACCAACGTAAAAGAACGCGGCACCTACGGCGAGGTGCGCTTGGAAAAACTCCTCACCGACATCCTCGCCCCCGGCCAGTACGAAATGAACGCCGAAATCGAGGACGGCAAGCGCGTGGAATTTGTCGTCAAGTTACCCGGCCACGGCGCCGAGCCGTTGCTGCTGCCCATTGATTCGAAGTTTCCTATCGAGGATTACAATCGGTTGCTGGACGCAGAGGATAAGAAAACCATGGACGACGCCCGCCGTGCGCTAGCCATCGCCATCCGCAAATCCGCCAAGGAAATCGCGGACAAATATATATCGCCGCCCAAAACGACGGATTTCGCGCTCATGTTTTTGCCCACAGAAGGACTATACGCAGAGGTACTGCAAAACGCGTCGTTGTTCGAAGAGCTGCGCGACAAATACAAAGTGACGGCTGTGGGCGCAACGACACTGTCCGCATTTTTAAGTTCGTTGCAAATGGGCTTCCGCACGCTGGCTATCGAGAAGCGGTCGTTGGAAGTGTGGGATACGCTACGCGCGGTCAAGACCGAGTTTGTCAAATTCGGTGACATATTGCAAAAAGCACGCAACCAAATCCGCACCGTGGACAATACCCTGGGCGACATTGTGGGCACGCGCACCAACGTAATCAACCGCCGCCTGCGCTCCGTAGAAGTACTGGACGATACCGACGGCGTATATATTGAAGAAGAACTGCAGGAACCACACGGCATTGAAGTGCAAGACGATGGAGGTATGGAATGAAGATTTTCAAACGAATCCAATATAATGCGCCGGTAACATTGACTTTTGCGATTATTTGCTTGGGTGTGTTGCTACTGGGGCAGGTACTGAGCGCAGATGCGTACCAACGGTTTTTCTCCGTGTACAGCGCACCGTTTACCAATCCAATGACGATGTGGCGATTATTTTCTCATGCGTTGGGGCATGCGAATTATGCGCATTTTATCGGCAATTTCATGATTATTTTGCTCATCGGCCCGCTGTTGGAAGAACGCTACGGTGGCAAGTGGCTGGTGATCATGATGGTTATAACCGCCGGCGTGACGGGCATCTTGCACATGATTATCACATCGGGCGTGGCCAAAATGGGCGCAAGCGGCATCGTTTTTATGCTAATTTTGCTGAGCTCGTTTAATAATTTGCAACGCGGGCGCATTCCGCTGACGTTGATTTTGGTGTTGTTGATATTCATCGGCAATGAATTATGGTCGGCCTTTGGCGCAGATGCGGATAACAATATCGCCTACATGAGCCACATTGTAGGTGGGTTGTGCGGCGCGGCGTTCGGCTTTTTCGTCAACAAAGAAATGCACACAGAGGCGGCCACATGACCGAACAACGAATGACAGAAATCACCGTTGATGTACTGAAGATGCATTGCGCAGCATGCGCGGCCAACGTGGAGCGCACCGTGCGCAAGATGCCCGGCGTTCAGTCGTGCGATGTCAACTACGCGACAGAACGCGCACGCATCGTTTATGACGGTACGGTGATTACATATGAAGCAATGGCGCGCGTGCTGGCCAAGCGCGGGTTTGAGTTGCAACGCACAGGGGAGGAGGCGCAAGCCGCGCCGCATAGTGCAACGGCAGATACCCCATACGCGACGGCCATCCCTCACAGTTCACCCGCTGCCCAACTTGAGGCACCTGCCACCCCATCACACGCTCCCGCCACTTCCCGCGCCGATCGCAAGGCTGCGGAACTTGATGCGTACAAGCGGCGGACGATCCTCTCCGTTATTTTCACGTTGCCACTGTCCATCTTTGCGATGGTGCCAATGTTCGCCGAGGCGTTGGGGTGGCCACTGCCGCACGCGTGGGATCCGATGCATTACCCCGTGTTCAACACGGTCACACAGTTGCTCCTGACCATTCCCGTGCTGCTGATTAATGCGCAGGTGTTCCGCGATGGGTTCCGCAACTTGTTTTGCGGCGTACCCAACATGGATTCGCTCATTGCCAAGGGCACGGCGGTGGCGTTTTTGTACAGCCTGTATTTGACGGGCGCGAATATCTTCGCCGACGGCCATTACATGCCGTATTACGAGGTTGCGGCGGTGATTTTGACGCTGGTGGTGTTGGGTAAATTTTTCGAGGCCAAGGCCAAGGGGCGCACTTCGGCAGCCATCGAGAAGCTGATGGGGCTCTCCCCCAAAACTGCACGCGTCATCCGCAACGGCGCAGAAACCGACATCCCCATCGACGCCGTGCGTGTTGGCGATATCATCCTCGTGCGCCCGGGCGAGAAGATTCCCGTGGATGGCCGCGTCATTTCCGGCACATCCAGCGTCGACGAGTCTATGCTCACCGGCGAAAGCATGCCCATTGAAAAATTCCCCGGCAGTACCGTCATTGGCGCGTCCATCAACAAAAATGGCGCGATCCAATACGAAGCCACCAAAGTCGGCGCGGATACCGTGCTGGCGCAAATCATCAAGCTGGTGGAGGACGCGCAGGCCACCAAGGCACCCATCGCACGGCTGGCGGATATCGTTTCGGGTTATTTTGTGCATGCGGTCATTTTTGTGGCAGTGATTGCAGCTGTCGTTTGGCTCATCGGTGGGGCGGACGTGGCGTTTGCGTTGCGGATTTTCATATCGGTGCTGGTCATCGCATGTCCGTGCGCGTTGGGGTTGGCGACGCCCACGGCCATCATGGTCGGCACGGGCAAAGGTGCCGAGCATGGCATCCTCATCAAAAGCGGCGCGGCATTGGAATTGGCGCACAAGCTAACCACCGTCGTGCTTGACAAAACCGGCACCCTAACCGAAGGCCGCCCCGCCGTAACCGACATCATGACCTACAGCGAAATCGACGCGGACAAATTACTGCACCTAACCGCGCTGGCAGAAAAAAACAGCGAGCATCCACTAGGTGAAGCCATTGTGCGCCACGCACATGACGTGGGGTTGCTAGATGGCGGTGGTATCGACGATGCCGCTAATAGTGCGCAAGCATTTGAAGCCGTACCGGGGCAGGGCTTACTAGCAACCGTGCAATCGTACCAATTAGCCATAGGCAACCGTGCACTCATGACGGGGCAGGGGATTGATATCACCGCCGCGTCCACCGACGCCGCCCGCTTGGCAAGCGAAGGCAAAACGCCCATGTTCGTAGCGGTAAACGGTGCGTTTGTAGGCATCATTGCCGTGGCGGATTCGCTCAAAGCCAGCAGCGCCGAAGCCGTCAAAATCATGCAGCGCATGGGCTTGCGCGTAGTCATGCTAACGGGCGACAACCGCGCTACGGCAGAGGCCATCGCCCGCGCCGCAGGCATCGACCACGTCGTAGCCGAGGTGCAACCCCACGAAAAGGCCGCCGTTATCAAATCGCTGCAATCAGGCAAGCAAACGCTAGGCTTGCCCACCGATGACAACATGCCGCGCACCACCATTGACCCCGATTTTTCCAAGCGCGTCACTGTAGCCATGGTCGGTGACGGTATCAATGATGCAGTTGCACTCACCCAATCCGACGTAGGTATCGCCATCGGCACGGGCACCGACGTAGCCATCGAGTCCGCGCAAATCGTCCTCATGGGCGGCGATTTGCAAGGCGTTGCCGCCGCCATCCGCCTAAGCAAAAAAACCATGCGCAACATCAAGCAAAACTTATTTTGGGCGTTGGCGTACAACGTGCTGGGCATTCCGGTGGCAATGGGTTTGCTGTATCTTTTCGGCGGGCCGCTGCTTAACCCAATGATTGCGGCGGTGGCTATGTGCCTGAGCTCGCTGTCGCTGCTAGCAAACGTGCTGCGATTAAAGCGCGTGAAAATATAAAATTCGGAGGTTTCCAATGAAAAAGCATTTTCAAGATGATTTCCTGTACCCCGCACCGGGCAAGCTTGTACGCGTTGACGGTGCCAACATGCATGTTTTCACCACCGGGGTCAAACCGGATGAAGCGGTGCATACGTTGGTATTTCTCGCAGGCAGCGGCACGGCTTGTCCTGTGTTGGACTTTAAGCCGCTGTGGTCGCAGTTGACTGACCGCTATCCCATCGCCGTGGTGGATAAATTCGGCTACGGGTGGAGCGATATCACCGAGCAACCACGCGACATGGACACCCTGTTGGCACAAACCCGCGCCGCATTGGAAAATGCCGGGCACACCCCGCCGTATGTACTCGTGCCGCATTCCATGTCGGGGCTGGAAGCGTTGTACTGGGCGCAAAAATACCCGCAAGAAGTCAACGCTATCGCCGCGCTGGATATCACTGTGCCTGACTTTGCCGATTTATTAAAGTTCACGTTCATGCAGCGTTTCATGATCAAAATTGCATCGTGGATGGGCAAACGTGACATGGGCAATAACGGTGCGCAACGTTCGCTCGCCACCCGATCGCCATCCGCAACTGCTTATGAATCCGAATTCTTGACCGACGAAGACCGCGGTATTTTCGTAGATGTGTTCCGCCGCCGCACCTTCACGTCCGATATGATGCGTGAAATGCATCTGATACAAGACAACATCGCCGCCGTGCGTGCGCAGCCGCTGCCCGTAGATACGCCGTTGCTTCTTTTCTCCGGCGACTTCAAAGACGCGGAAAAGCAAGGCCGCAACATAGGCGAATTGCGCGGCCACCACATGCTGTTTGCCTCACAATTTAATCGCATGAAGCACATCGAATTGGAATGCGGCCACTACGTACACGCGCACCAACCGCGTAAAATTGCCGACGAAATCACCGCATTTATTTCGATGCTGTAATAAAAAATCATCCATTCGCTGCAGGATGGCATGAACCTGATTGATTTTGCTATAATGAAAGAAATCGTCGCGTATTTATGTGCGATGTGCATAAATGTATAAATAAAGCTCCGGGGAGGATATTTAATGTTTTGTACAAATTGTGGTAAACAAATAGGGGAAGCGCGGGCATGCGCGGACTGCGGGCAAGTGTCACGCGGCGATAATATGCTGTTGTGCACCTGCGGTTTTGGGTTTCATGCATTGTCGGGGGATACGTGCCCCGATTGTGGCCGCGCCAACCCCTTTGGTGGTATATGTGAAATGTGCGAAGGCATTTTGCTCTCCGACATGAACTATTGCGCAAAATGCAGCACCCGTGCGCCTTGGACACAAACCGCCGCGCCCGCCGCCCGCCAACCCGCACAACAAGAAAACGACCCCGAAATGAACAGGGCCGTATGCTTCTGCGTTAATTTTATTGCGCTGGCGTTAATTTTGGTGGGCGGTTTGGTCATTTACCATGGTTTTACCGGCAGTGAATCGCCCGTTATTTATCAAATCGCCATCGGCGCGGTTTGCGTGCTGTTGGCCATTAACTGGATTATTGCACGCCCTTAATCATATTTTCAAACTTTGTTAAGTTGCCCAAGAATGTGAGCTCCACCGTGCCGGTGGGGCCATTTCTTTGTTTGGCGATGATGACTTCGGCGTGGTTTTTCTTCATGGTCTCTTTGTTGTAGTACTCCTCGCGGTACAGGAAAGCTACGACATCGGCGTCTTGCTCGATGGCGCCGGATTCGCGCAGGTCGGATAACATGGGGCGGCTATCCTTGCGTGATTCTGCCGCGCGGTTCAATTGGGCGGCCACCACGACGGGCACATTCAATTCCTTCGCCATGCCCTTGAGCGCACGGGAAATTTCTGATATTTCTAACTGACGTGATTCGGGACGCGAGCCTGCGGCGGCGGTCATGAGTTGCAAGTAGTCGATGATGACCAAGCCCAATTGCTTCTCGATTTTCAAGCGACGGCACTTGGCCCGCATTTCGCTAACAGAGATGCCGTGCGTGTCGTCGATAAAAATGGGCGCATTGCTGAGCGCGGGGATGGCCTCCATGACTTTGTCCCAATCGTCGCCTTCGAGCTGTCCGGTGCGCAGCCGTTGCGCGTCCACCCGCGCTTCGGAGGACAACATGCGGTTGCCCAATTGCGCTGCACTCATTTCCAACGAAAAAAACGCCGTAGGTATGCCATTGCGTACTGCGGCGTTTTGCATAATATTCAAGAGTAGGGCGGTCTTGCCCATGGACGGGCGTGCGCCGATGAGGATCATTTCTGCCGGTTGCAAGCCCGCCGTCTTGCGGTCAAAATCCGTGAAACCCGTGGCCACACCCGTGATGGAGCCCTGCGTTTCGTACAATTGCTCAAGCTTGGCCACTGTGTCAATCATGACACCGCTCATGTGCACGAAGTCGCTGGTATTGTTGCGCTGCGAGATATCGTAGATGCTTTTTTCAGCATGTTCGAGCAATGCGGCCAGGCTCTCCCGCGCGTCGTAGCCGGAGGCCAAAATTTGTCCGGATGCCTTGATCAATTGGCGCAAAATGGACTTTTCTGCCACAATTTGCGCATGCTGCTTGATGTTGGCAGACGTGTAATATTGACCCGCCAGCCGCACAATCATATCGCGCCCGCCGATTTGATCCAGCAGGCCTTTTTCGCCCAATTTGTCGCTGAGCGTCACCACGTCCACAGGCACGCCCGCGCCAAAAAGCTCTACCATTGTCTCGTACACCGACTGGTTGGCGGGCGAATAAAAATCCGTGCCCGTCACCACTTCATAAGCAGCGGCTATGGCCTCGCGGTCGAAAAGCATGCTGGACAGGACGGCTTGTTCGGCCTCCAAATCGTGCGGCGGTATGCGTGCCGGCAGGTTGGGTTCTAACATTATTCCGTGCCCACCACTTCAAACGCCAGCGGTGCGGTGACTTGTGCGTGCAATTTAACCGTGGCGGTATATTCGCCCACGGATTTGACGGGTGTGTTCAACACGATTTTCTTCTTGTCCACGCCGATTTGATGTTGCAATTGCAATCCTTCGGCCAATTCTTTGTTGGACAGCGAGCCAAACATCTTGCCCGCGCCGCCGACTTTAACTTTAAGTGTCAGCTTGACGGCTTTAATCTTGTCCGCAATCGCTTGCGCGGCGGCGACTTCGTTTTTATGTTTTTCATCTGCGCGGCGTTGTTGATTTTCCAAGTGGTTCATGTTGGCCGTAGTAGCCTCGACTGCTAACTTACGCGGTAATAAAAAATTCGTCGCGTGGCCGTCCGATGCGTTGATGATTTGCCCTTTTTTACCCACGCCTTTTATATCTTCCAACAAGATTACTTTCATGTTTACAGCCCCTTTCAATTTGTACAGGGAGTATACCAAAAATTTGCACACGGTCAAAATCAACAACCAATTTAATTGGCTATACGCCGGTTTTGCACGATTTTGTCGAGCGATTTTCATTGCCCAATATTTTCCATTATGCTAAGCTGGCAAAAAATAACAATTTATCGTTAGCCATACAGAGAGGATGAAAACGATGCCAAATAACCAATGGGGTGCGCCCAAGCTTACCGGCGAAATTTTGCAATTAACCCTGGACGAAATCCGACCCAATCCCTACCAACCGCGTCGATATTTTGATGCGGACAAGCTCGAAGAACTCGCCGCGTCCATCCGTGCATACGGCGTACTCCAGCCCATCAGCGTGCGAAAAATGCCCCACGGCTACGAGCTAGTCGCCGGCGAACGTCGCCTGCGTGCCAGCCGTATAGCCGGCCTATCCCTCGTGCCCGCCATCCTCACCGACATGGGCGAAATGGACTCCGCCGTCTTGGCCATGATCGAAAACCTCCAACGCCAAGACCTACATTTCTTTGAAGAAGCCGAAGGTTACGTCAACCTCATGGCCGATTACGGCTTCACCCAAGAAGCCCTTGCCGTTCGCATCGGCAAGACCCAATCCACCATCGCCAACAAAATCCGCACCCTGCGCCTCTCCACCCCCGTCCGCGAACTCATCGTGAACGCCTCCCTAACCGAACGCCACGCCCGCGCCTTACTCAAAATCAAAAACGAACCCGACCAACTCCTAGTCCTCCGCAAAGTCGTCAAACACACCCACAACGTCCGCAAAACCGAAGACCTCATCGCGCAGATGCTGAGCAAAGATGCCAAATCAAACAACCGCGTTTTCATCCCCGTCATACGCGACATACGCATCCTAACCAACTCCATCAAAGAGACGCTCAACTTCGTAAAAAAATCAGGTATCGAGTCAAATTTTAATATGGAAAAAACACCGACCGGGTACGAAATAAGGATTGTGTTGGAGTGCGAGGAGGGGGTACAGAAGGCAAGCGGAGCGTGAGGGAGGAGAGCGGATAAAGTCAAAAGATTGAGGTCAAAAGACAAAAACCCCGAGGACGCTGCCCCGGACGCGGCCAAAGTCAAGACCCCGGGGACGCCGCCCCGGACCCCGCAAGGAGGAGGCAAGCTCCCCCTTGACCCCCTATGTGCTACCGCAACGCAGTTATTGCAAAGTGCGAAATAAATAACAAAAAGCCGCGCAAGCGCGGCTTTTTACATAAATTTGTACTAATTATAATTGCATGACGCGAAGCTCAGCGGGGTCGAGGGGATGCGTTCCCTCGCGGGTCCGGGCAGCGCCCGGGGTCTTAATCTTTTGACTTTAATCTTTTGACCTTAATCTTTTGATCTACGCCGTACGTTTACAACCTCTCCGGCCCCTCATCCGTCCAGTGATGATAATAATCCGTGCCGCGCCACTTGCCGTCAAGGAAAGCACGCAACGTCGTTTCGGCACTAACCCATTCATCAATCCTGGTCAGCCCGTGTGCGCGCCAATCTTCAAAGAACTGCCCTACCTGCGCCGGGTCAATGGCTTCGCCGCGCATTTGGGCGTTTTTCATGCGTACCCAGCGGAAGGATAACTGCGCTTTCTTCACACGCATTAAACGGATTGCATCGCCCAGTACTGCGGCTTCGGCCTTGGCGAATAGGGCTTCGTAGATGTCCAGCATTTCGTCTGTCAAATACGCCTTGTCGCATTGTTCGTTGAAGCCGGTGTGGATGTTGTCGCGATTTACCTTTTCGGTTAAGACGCGGATGTATTCGAGTACGTGCTCGGCGGCTGCGCCGTAGTAGAACTCGCAGAATTCGCGCTTGTGGGTTTCTACATCGCAGTCGGCATCCCACATGAGTTTGCATAATAGGTAGCAGCGTAGCTCGTTGAGGTCGGTGCTGCCGCCCCACGCACCGCAGGGTTGTTCGAACACGCCCTTGACGTTGTTATTAATGAAGGAACGCATGTTTGGTTGCAAGACGGCCCAGTTGGCGTGGGGGGCGGGGTAGTGGGCGAAGCCGGTGGTGTAATCCCAAATGTACAGGCGGTCGCTTTTCTTGGCCCAATCTTGGAGGTCCTCGATGAAGGAGGTGTGGATGACTTCACCGGCGGGGTTGGGTGGGCGCGGGGTCTTGCGGGTTTGGTCGTCGCAGGTTTCGAAGGGATGGGAGAAGCAGGATTCGATGGAGCATAAGCGAATGCACACATTATGGCGCGGTTCGAGGTGCTTGGTTACTTGGCGGGAGTATTGGTACGCCAATGTCTCCACGATGGCCTTGGGGAACTCCGGCTCGATGCGTTCGGCTACTTGGTTGACGAACCAAATCAAGCTACCCGCGTTGGTTTCTTCGCGTTCGTCGATGGCGCGGCACGCATCGCAGGTGCAAAAGCTGTACCAATCATTGGGCGATACGCTGATGATGCGGCTTTCGGGGTGGGCACGCAGGGTATCGCTTACCTTCTTGACGGTGATCTCCAGCACGTCGGGGTTGGTTAAGCACAATTGCGAGAATTCGCGCTTGCGTTTACCGTCCACTTCGGAGAAATATTCGGGGTGCGTATCAAAATATTCGTCGGGGTGAATGATCTTTTCGAAGGTGTGGACGAACCAACCGGGTACGTAGCCGATGCCGCCGCCGTATTCCTCGCGCGTGCGGCTGGCATTGATGCGGCTCTTGACCGCAAACCGTGGAAATTGCGAAATGTCTTTGTAACTGTGCAAGCGGTATTCCAACACGGGTTTTTGCGTGATGTCTAATGGCGGGGCTGTCAATTCAGGCACACAGGGCACCTTTTCCGCCAGCGCGGTAAAGAAACGGCAACCCAACTGTTCCAACAATTCATACACGGCGTAAATAATGCCGCGCACGCCGCCCACCAGCGCGATGTTGCCGTCCACGGACTTGACCGTAAACCCATCCTCGCCGTGGCGCGTTTCGTCATACGATAATCCCAACCGCGCCGATGCTGCGCCAATGGTTATGACCGGGCCTTCCGCTTCCCCCGCGATTACAAACGCGGGGCGTGCCGCCGTCATTAAGTTTAAGTAATGCCGCAACTCCGTGGCTGCGTAGTTTTCTTGCGGGGTGGGGGTGGCCGTGGTTAAGATGGTCACACAGGCCTTGCCGCCGCTTGCGATTCTTATGTTTTCCATGACACGCTCCTTGGTTTTATTTTACTTACCTATATTATAACGGGGTTATCCAAAATTAGCACCAAATGTAGAGAAAATCATTTAGCGCCTATTTACAATATTGGCAGAAGGGAGGGATATCATGGACTGGCTCAAGGGCATGAACGCCGTAATCGCGCACGTGGAGGCAAACCTGACGCAACCTATACGGTACGAAACGCCGGCACGCATCGTGGGTTGCTCGGTGTACGAATTTTCGCGGATATTTTCATTCATGACGGGGATGTCTATTTCAATGTATATCCGCCGCAGGAGGTTATCGCAAGCCGTTTTCGACATCCAAAACAGCAGCGACAACATCATGCAAATTGCGTTGAAATACGGTTATGAATCTCACACCACGTTTACGCGGGCATTCAAGGAATTGCACGGCACAACGCCCCAATCCGCCCGCAAAACCGGCGTACCGCTCAAGACCTTTCCACCCCTTTCCTTCAAATTATCAATAAAGGGAGTGAACGAAATGGATTTTCGTATCGAGAAAATGGAAAGTTTCGAACTGATGGGCTTGGCGGGTTACTACGTGCCCGGGCAAGATTGGAAGGATTCGATTTGGGGGCAATTTTTGGACGGCGGAGATGGGCCCGATGGCAGCGGTACCTTCAACCAAGCGTTGTACAACGGCGGCAAGCCAAGCTATTACACACCGCCGTTTTGGCAAGTGGGTGCAACGGACTTCCACACCGTTGACGGCAAGACCCCCACCTTCATTGGCGCGCAATACAAAGGCACAAAACCCAACATCCCGGGCATGACAATGAAGACCATCCCCGCAGCCACATGGGTGGTATTCACGTTCAAGGGCGAAACCGGCGGCAAAGTAGGCGAAGCCATCACCCGCATCGTCACGGAATGGTTCCCCCAAAGCCAATATGTACGCAACGAGGCCGTTCCCATGTTGGACGTATACCCCGATGGCAAGATAGACGAAAATTACAAATGGGAAATTTGGATGCCTGTCTTGGCCAAATAATCTAAATACAAGCACGACACGGCAATTGATTTTTCTGCCGCTTGCTTAAAATATTTTTCAAATGATTCAGAACCGCTCTCGTGCGGGGTGTCGCTGATGGAGCGGATGGCCACAAAGGGAACATCATTTGCATAGCACACATGCGCGATGGCGGCGGTTTCCATATCTACACAATGCGGGGCGTGCTTGTCGATAATGACATCGCGCCCTTCTTGGTGGATAAATGCTTCGCCTGTAACGATCTTACCGGGTTGCACGGTGTCGTCTCCGTCGTTGGCGCGGAGGATATCGTCAAACAACCCTTGATCCGCTTTGAAATAAACACTCTCCATCCACGGGTGATAATTGGTAAGAATACCGTCCGCCACATCGTGGTAGCCGATTTCCGAGGAAATAATGGTGTCGGATATGGCCAACGACGCGTCAATGGCCCCGGCCACCCCCGTGACGATGATATGTGTTACATCATATTTATTGATCAATATTTGCGTGGCAATGGCCGCGTTTACTTTACATACGCCGCAAAATAAAGCCACCACATCCAAACCGTTGTATGTACCGCTGTGGAATTTCACCATCGCATGCTCAGCAGTGGTGACATCTTCCAATTTACAAATGAAAGGTTGTATTTCATCCTCGCATGGCCCGATAATCCCAAATCGCATAATCCAACTCCCGATAATTATTTGCATGGATACTAGCAACAAGCCTTCACTTGGTCAAGTGAATAATAGCGCTTGACAAAATACACGTTGCGCGATATTATGTGCCCGCAGCAATCGAACAAACGTTTTCACGCCATGGACGGGTTTTGCCACCTCCGCGAAGGCCTTGCGCCTTGTACGGACCGCACCGCTCCCGCTCTAACCTTTGTTAGAAGTTGCACCATGCACCACCCAGCACCACCCAGCACCACCCGCCGCACACATATGCGAAGGGGGTAGCACACCGCGCTTTGGATCCAGCACGGTTACCGCTACCCACGCATGCACCTTTGCATAACAAAGCGGCAAACACCGGGGGCCCGGGACCCCAAATATTAATAAAATAACCACAAAATTACAAAAGAAAGGAGGAAAGCGACTTGGCCACCATCGTCAACGCATCCGCCGCGCTTCGTATGCGCAGCGCAGATAACCGCGCCGTATGCAGCATTAACGGCATTGACCCCAACATGCACGCCGATGATGCCGCCGGTTTTGTTAAAGGTATACAAACCATGTACAACCGCGGCCCCATTAAGGCACGTATTCATATAGTTTCGGAATTGGAAATAACCGATACACCGTAATAAATTTAAAAATTTCACCGAAAGGAGGTGAAAATAATGACACACTACCAACTAACCTTCGTCACAACACTCGGTACACGCAGGACGTTCCGGGTCAATAACGTAGACCCCGATATACCGCAGCAAGACTTGCAAGACGCCGTAGACTTATTGCTTGCCCACAACATCATGTCGCCCGAGCGCGGCGCGTTGAGTCGGTTGCAAACATTGGCTGCCAATACGGTTTCGTCTGTTAACTTGTTGGGTTAATTATTGTAAATCCACTTTTCGCTTTGGGAAGTGGATTTTTTATTGTCAAAATGTTTTTGCAATCTTATATTTGCTTGTATTGTTCACGCCTGCGCAGTACAATTATCATGTTGTAACAACATAGAAAATAAAAGGCGAGGTCATTACATATGGACAATCAAACCTACAATTCCATCATCAGCTTTATTTGGGGCATTGCAGATGATTGTCTGCGTGATGTTTATGTACGCGGCAAATACCGCGATGTTATTTTGCCGATGACGGTTATCCGGCGACTTGATGCTGTGCTTGAAGAAACTAAGGACGATGTGCTCAAGATGAAGGCGTTGCTGACCTCACAAGGCGTAACTAATCAAACGGCAGCTTTGTGCCAAGCGGCAAAACAAACGTTTTGTAACGCCTCGCAATTTCGTCTTAAAGACCTTACGAGCCGTGCAAATCAACAAAAACTAAAAAATGATTTTATAGAATATTTGGATGGATTCTCGCCGAACGTACAAGGAATATTAGATAAATTCAAGTTTCGCGTGCAAATTGATACGATGGTTGATGCGGATATCCTTGCGTCGGTTATCGAAAAATTTGTATCACCCACGATTAACCTTAGCCCATATCCGGTGCTTGATGATATTGGTGGCATTCGCTTACCCGCACTTGATAATCACACAATGGGCGTTATTTTTGAAGAGTTGATTCGCCGTTTTAATGAAGAAAATAACGAAGAAGCTGGGGAGCACTTTACGCCGCGCGATGTTGTGGAACTTATGGCAGACTTCATTTTCACCCCCATCGCCGACAAAATCATGGACGCTACCTATTCGTGTTATGACGGTGCGTGCGGCACAGGTGGTATGCTTATGTTATCGCAAGAGCGACTGCTTGACCTTGCGGAAAAACGAGGAAAAAAAGTTTCCATCAATTTATTCGGGCAAGAAATCAACCCCGAAACATATGCTATCACACGCGCCGACCTTTTGCTTAAAGGCGAAGGTGGCAATGTTGAGAACATCGCATATGGTAGCACCCTTTCGGATGACCGCTTCCCCAGCCGCCAATTTGACTTTATGCTTTCAAACCCGCCATACGGCAAGTCGTGGAAAAATGATGCGGACAAGCTCGGCGGCAAGAAAGGCATAATCGACACCCGCTTTGTAACATCATTTGCCGGTGATGCTGAATTTTCCATGATACCACGCGTCAGCGATGGGCAACTTCTGTTCTTGTTAAATAATGTAGCGAAAATGAAAGAGCAAACCGAACTTGGCTCACGCATCGCCCAAGTACATAACGGTTCATCGCTTTTTACAGGTGATGCAGGGCAAGGCGAAAGCAATGCCCGTCGTTATATGATTGAAAAAGACCTTGTGGAGGCAATCATTGCCCTGCCCAACAATATGTTTTACAACACGGGTATCGGTACATTTATATGGCTTTTATCCAATCGCAAAGAACCGCGCCGCCGTGGCAAAATTCAACTGATAGATGCCACTGCGTTAAAATCCCCGCTTCGCAAAAACCTCGGTAATAAAAATTGTGAATTTACAGAAGAAATTCGCCAGCAAATTATCAAGCTGTACATGGACTTTGATGAAACCGAACACAGCAAGATATTCAACAACAGCGCATTCGGATATTGGAAGGTAACCGTACTTAGGCCGTTATATAATGATAACGGGCAACCAGTCAAAGACAAAAAAGACAAGATTGTGCCCAACAAAGACCTAACCGACACAGAGCAAATTCCATTGGACTACCCCGGTGGCATTGAAGCGTTTATTAAAGTCGAAGTGCTTCCGTACGCGCCGGACGCGTGGGTAGATGAAAATAAGACGCAAATAGGTTATGAGATCAGTTTTACCAAGCACTTTTACAAGCCTGTGCAGCTGCGTGAATTATCGGATATCATCGCCGACATTCGCGCGCTGGAAAAAGAAACCGAGGGTTTGTTGGAAGAGGTGCTTGGTTCATGAGTGATAAAAATAGTTTGAAATTATTTGAAGATAAAAAAATCCGCGCCGAATGGGATGACCAAGTTGAAAAATGGTGGTTCTCGGTAGTGGATATTTGCGCCGTGCTAACGGATAGCGATTATCAAGCCGCCCGAAAGTACTGGAAAGTGCTTAAAGGCCGCATTGCGGCAGAGGGAAGTGAACTGGTAACAAATTGTTACCAGTTGAAAATGTTGGCACCTGACGGAAAAATGCGCGAAACTGACGTAATGGATGCCGAACAAATTCTGCGCCTTATTCAGTCAATCCCAAGCAAAAAAGCCGAACCGTTTAAGATGTGGCTTGCAAAAGTGGGCAACGAGCGCATTAATGCGGCCATTGACCCGGAGCTATCCATCGCGCAAGCGATGCAGGATTATCGCCGCCTTGGTTATAGCGAAAACTGGATAAACCAACGCATAAAATCCATTGAAGTGCGTAAAGCCCTAACGGACGAATGGGACAAATCTGGTGTGGAGCAGGGCAAGGAATACGCCTCGCTTACCGACTTAATGACCCGTACATGGAGCGGTCTGTCAATAAAAGAATACAAACGGCACAAAGGGCTAAAAAAGGAAAACTTACGCGACAACATGACCAACACCGAACTTGTACTTAATATGCTTGCCGAAGTTGCCGCCACGGATATATCCATCGAACGCAAGCCCGAAGGTTTTGACGAAAGCGCAAAAGTTGCCCGCGAAGGCGCAAAAGCCGCCAAAGTCGCTCGTGAACAAATTGAAAAAAGCACAGGCAAACCCGCTGTAAGTAAATTGAATGCAAAAGAGCTTGGCAATCGGAGGATTGCAGAATCGCAGATAACGATTGATACGGTGGAAACGGAAGAAGGTGGCGGGGAATGAACATACCATGGATTGAATCCATGCCCAACCACTGGCATACGCTACGTGCAAAAAATATGTTTGAAAAACAAAATCGCCCCATTTGTGATCAAGATGATGTTGTAACTTGTTTTCGTGATGGCATGGTTACGCTTAGAAAAAACCGCCGCACGACAGGTTTTACAGAATCCACTCAATGGAGCGGCTATCAAGGTGTACGCAAAGGAGACCTTGTAATTCATGTTATGGACGCATTTGCTGGTGCAATCGGTGTATCCGATTCTGATGGTAAAAGCACGCCTGTTTACAGCGTTTGCACACCAAAAATAGATTTAAATAATTATTATTATGCATATTTATTACGTGAAATGGCGCGAACTGGATTTATACAATCGTTATATAGGGGCATACGTGAACGTTCATCTGATTTTCGGTTTGAAGTTTTCGCAGGGTTAAACCTCCCTCTCCCACCCCGTGACGAGCAAGACCAAATCGTGCGCTACCTTGATTGGAAAGTGTCGCAGATAAATAAGCTCATCAACGTCAAAAAACGGCAAATTGTGATATTGAAAGAAAAACGCAGAAACCTCATAGACAGTGTTATCGGTAATAATGAAGGAAAAAAACATAGATTTAAAAATATATTTTTGTTATATAAAGGGCTTGGCATCACAAAAGCAGACCTTAGAGATGAAGGCATACCATGCGTAAATTATGGTGATATTCACTCAAGATACGGTTTTGAAGTGAATCCCCGGTGTCATGCACTTAAAAATGTTGATGAGTTTTATTTGGAACAATCGCCAAAATCTTTATTACAAAATGGTGATTTCATTTTCGCAGACACCTCCGAAGATTTGGTGGGGTCGGGAAATTTCACATACCTGAATAGCGATGTAAAGACTTTTGCTGGCTACCATACAATTATTGCTCGTGCGAGTTTACAACTGAAGCACCGATACGTAGCATATTATTTCGATTCGTATAAATTTCGCACCCAAATACGACAACGAGTAAATGGTGTAAAAGTGTATAGCATCACACGTTCAATATTAAACAGCACCTTTGTTGAGTTGCCGAACGAAGCAATGCAAGATAGAATCGTTGCAATGCTTGATAGAGCGTGTCATGCGATAGACCGTTCATTGGAATTGTTAAACAAAGAATTATTGTTGTTTGCAGAATACCGTATCCGTTTAATATCCGACGTGGTAACAGGTAAAAAAGATGTGGGGGACATAACTATACCGCAATATGAAACAACAGAAATTACAACCGAAGATAATAAAAGTGACACGGAGGACGAAGAACATGGATAGAGTTGAAAGATATCCAACGAGCAATATATTGCAACAAATACCCATACGTACAATGGGGCCACGTATATTTATTAGTCACGCTTCGGCAGATAAAGGGTTTTGCGATATTTTTGTAGAGCTTTTAACTTCCATCGGTTTTACAGAAAGGACTATAATATACACTTCAAAGTCAGAATTTGGTGTGCCAAATGGCGAAGAAATTTTCGACTATCTACGAAGTAATTTAAGAAACAGGAAGCTTTGGGTATTTTTTATGCTGTCTGAGAATTTTTATAATAGCCCATATTGTTTAAATGAAATGGGTGCGGCTTGGGTTAAACAAAGTAAAAGCCATAATATATTGCTCCCCAAGTTTGACCATAAAGATGTAAAGGGTGTAGTAAGCAAAAACCAATTAATTCTTAATTTGTGTGACCCAGTGAGATTAACTGAACTCTTCCAAGAACTTAAGAAAACTTGGCAACTGCCAATAAGTCCGACAATGTGGGCAGGCATACAACAAAACTTTATAAATAAAATTAACAAGATGTATGAATAATTGACATCTAAATATATCATCCACTTAATTATCCGATGTTATAGTACGCAAATAGATGTGCGGTTTATATTCGTGACTCATTATAAAATCAAAAACTAATACGCAAGAATGTTAAATATTATAAATCAGGAGGAATTTTATTATGGATATTAAAGGGTTTTTAAAAGAGGTTGCAAGTGCGGTATTGGATACTGGCTTAATAGCCGCTAATGCTTATTTTGCGGCAAAGCCTTTGCAAAATGCTGTAGAGAATTTTAATAGAGAGAATGCCATTTTAATTTTGAAAGAATACGTGGGAAAATACAAAAACCAAATTAATTTATCTAACCCCATCACAGGCATGTATACCTTTGATGTTAGTGATGATTACTTTGATGATAAATCAGATGATTATATCAAGCGCCAATTATGGACGCTTATTAATTTTATTCGCACAATCGAAGTGGTTAAAGAAGGTAGCAAAACAATAGTTGAGAAAACCTATGATTTGCTCACTGAGGACGACGAAAGAAGTGGTTACAATAATGCGTGCAAACATTAAAGAATCCGGACTAGAAGCTTTAATCGTCAATTATCTTGTAAACAACAATGGCTACGAACAAGGCACATCCGCCGATTACAACCGCGAATATGCGGTTGATGAGGTTCGCTTGTTCCGTTTCCTTGAAGATACTCAACCTGACCAAGTTGAACGCTTGGGAATAAGAAAGAGCCATGTAAAATATGATCAATTCCTTGACCGTTTGCGCGGTGAGGTCGCCAAGCGCGGTGTAATTGACGTACTTCGCAACGGTATAAAAGTCTACCCTGCAAGCTTGGTCATGTTTTATATGACACCTTCGGTAAAAAATCCTTCTCAGCAAAAGAAATTTGACCAGAATATTTTTAGTGTAACGCGCCAGTTGCAATTTTCTAACGACAATACTCGCCTTTCGCTTGATTTGTGCATTTTCATCAACGGCTTGCCTGTGATTACCTGCGAATTGAAGAACCAGCTAACCAAACAGGACGTTGAAGATGCGGTGTATCAATATCAGCGTGACCGCGACCCCAAGGAGCTATTGTTCCAATTCAAGCGGTGCATGGTGCATTTTGCCGTGGACGATGCGCGGGTCAAGTTTTGCACGAAGTTGTCGGGCAAGTCGTCTTGGTTTTTGCCATTTGACAAAGGATATAACGATGGTGCGGGCAATCCACCAAACCCGGATGGCATCATGACCGATTACCTTTGGAAAGAAATCCTCACCAAGCGTGAACTTGCAAATATCATAGAGAATTACGCACAAGTGGTTGAGGAAAAAGACGAGAAAACAAAGAAGATTTCATACAAACAAATTTTCCCGCGTTATCATCAGCTTGCCGCAGTAAAGGCGATGCTTGTTGATGTGCAAAAAAACGGTGTCGGGCAAAAATATCTTATCCAACACAGTGCAGGCAGTGGTAAGTCAAATTCTATTGCGTGGTTGGCACATCAACTTGTGGGGTTGGAAGATGCAAGCGGCACGAATATGATTGACTCCGTTGTTGTTGTTACCGACCGCGTAAACCTAGACAAGCAAATAAAGCGGACGATAAAAAGCTTCGCCCAAGTCAAAAACATTGTTGCGGAGTTTGAAAATTCTGCCGGGCTGAAAAAGGCAATTCAAGAAGGAAAGAAGATTATTATTTCGACCGTGCATAAGTTCCCGCATATCTTAAATGACATCGGAACCGCACACAAAAACCGCAAGTTCGCCATTATCATTGACGAGGCACACAGCAGTCAAAGCGGCAACATGGCGGCAGATATGAACCGGGCGTTGGGCGCGCAGTTTGACCCCGATGCCGATGCGGAAGATATATTAAACATGCTTGTCGAAGGGCGAAAAATGCTGACAAATGCCAGTTATTTTGCATTTACCGCCACGCCCAAGAATAAAACGTTAGAACTTTTCGGCGTACCCATGTTTGACGAAAGCGGCAACCCGATACTTAACGAAGACGGCATACAAAAGCGCAAAGCGTTCCATAACTATTCCATGAAGCAAGCCATACAAGAGGGATTCATTCAAGATGTGTTGAAATATTACACACCCATCATGAGTTATTACAAACTTGCAAAAACCGTAGAGGACGACCCCGAGTTTGACAAGAAAAAGTCGCAAAAGAAATTGCGCAAATATGTAGAAAGCAACGAATATGCCATTCACCAAAAGGCGGATATTATCGTCACGCATTTTCATGAGCAAGTCATCGCAAAAGGTAAAGTGGGCGGCAACGCACGTGCCATGGTGGTGACAGGCGGCATTAACCGCGCCATTGAATATTATCATGCTGTCACCCGCTGTCTTGAGGCGCGAAACAGCCCGTACAAGGCAATTATCGCTTTCAGCAGCGAGAAAGAATACGGCGATGTAATGGTAAGCGAATCGGATATAAACGGCTTCCCAAGCAACCTGATTGAAGAAAATATTAAAAAAGACCCGTACCGATTGCTTATCGTTGCGGACAAGTTTCAAACAGGGTATGACGAACCGTTATTGCACACTATGTATGTGGATAAAATACTCTCCGATATAAAAGCGGTGCAAACCTTATCACGCCTTAACCGGGCGCATCCGAAGAAACTGGACACGTTTGTTTTGGACTTTGCAAACGACATAGAGGTTATTCAAGAATCATTTTCCCGCTATTATCGCACAACCATATTATCGGGCGAAACCGACCCCAATAAATTGTATGACCTTATTTCCACGATGGAATCGCACGAAGTATATATCGGGCATCATGTAGACCGCTTTGTGGAATTGTACCTCGGCGGTGCCCAGCGCGACAAGCTTGACCCGCTTTTGGATGTATGCGCCAATCACTACAATGCGCTTGATGAAGATGCACAAGTTTTATTCAAATCATCGGCAAAGGCGTTTGTACGGACATACGGATTTTTGGGTGCGATTTTGCCATACGGCAACCCTGAATGGGAAAAGTTATCGATATTTTTAAATCTTCTTTTGCCGAAATTACCGTCACCCGTCGAAGAAGATTTATCGGTGGGTTTACTCGAATCCATAGACCTCGACAGCTACCGCGCCGAAGCAAGGGCGCAAATGCAAATTATTCTGAACGATGCGGATGCGGAAGTTGAACCTGTACCCACCAGTGCAGGAGGCGGAAAAGGTGAAGCCGAGCTTGATTTGTTATCGAGCATTTTAAACAACTTCAACGACTTGTTTGGCAACATTGATTGGAAAGATGCCGATAACATCCGCAAGCAAATTGCGCTCATTCCCGGCATGGTGTCAAAAGACGAAACCTATCAAAACGCCATGCGCAACTCCGATAAACAGGAAGCACGCACCGAAAGCGACAAAGTTTTGCAAGCGGTCGTTTTTAGCATAATGGCGGACAATATGGAGTTATTCAAGCAATTTAACGACAACCCGGCGTTTAAGAAATGGCTTGCGGATATGGTTTTCTCAATAACATATAACAAAGAGGGCAAGCCGTTCGAAGGGGATGTGGCGGTTTAATGTTTGAGTGGTTTTTCATTTTACACTGTAATTCCACTTTTACAGGGTGGAAAAGTGGAAAATGCCAATGATATTTTCCATAAAAAGGAGCTGCCGGATAATGAATCGGAAAATCATTCGCTATGTAATTTTATTACTGGCGGTACTGATGATTGC
>Ga0123355_10000677_pt1 | contig 46312 bp, 63 predicted proteins | sample TergutEmb28metaG_3_FD_89872 | JGI IMG/M metagenome (GOLD analysis project Ga0123355, IMG submission 89872) | Embiratermes neotenicus P1 segment gut microbial communities from Petit-Saut dam, French Guiana - Emb289 P1 | ecosystem: Host-associated > Arthropoda: Insects > Digestive system > Gut ...
ACAATTATCTTGACACATATTTTACCTCCAATGTTAAGCTTCAATCACTTACATTGTACCATAGGTAATCCTATGTGTCTTTTTATTCCGCTATCACGGACACTTAATTTTACTATTTAGAGTTTTTTTATTGTTTTTTTCATTGAAATATCTAACTATTTTTCAAGTCTGCACATCTTTTCAAAAAGACTAGGCATCTTATTGCCTTTGTTTAGTCAAAAACAAATTTTTGTATCGCTACAGCAACACCATTTTCATTGTTGTTAGCAGTGATGAAGTCTGCTTTTTCTTTTAGAGAATCCATTGCATTTTCCATTGCTACTTTTAATCCTGCAACGTCAAACATAGGCATGTCATTTCCTCCATCGCCCATCACAATTATCTCTTCTTCCATTATACCTAATTTTTTTGCTAATATTTTTATTGCATTTTCCTTTGTGGCTCCTTCTCTCGCTACATCAATAAATCTCGATTTAAATGTTCCTTCTTCTGATTTATGCATAAAAGTAGAAATATCTGTCACTTCTATATCTGGCATGTTTTCTAGTCTTTTCATGACTTTTTTTAATATTTCTTCTGATTTGTTAACAATCCCTATTATGCATATAAATTTATCAAAATCTGGTTCTTGGGCAAGCACTTCTTCTATGCTCCTATACTTCATATCATTACCACTATTTGCTTTTTTAAGACCTTTGAAATCTATCTCCACCGAAGTCTCACAGATAGAGCTCTCTCCAGAAAACATTAGCATGTATTCGGCCTCTTCTTCTAAGAAGATTTTTCTGATTTCTAATACTTCTTCATTTCTAAGAATCTTTTTATCTATATATTCATTAGTTTGTATCTCATTTATTATTGCACCATTGCAAGCTATTATATAATTTGCAAAAGTTCCATTATCTAATGACAGCCCTCTTGCAAAAGATAATGGTCTTCCAGTAGCAATTACTGTAATTACCCCTTTTTCTTCATATGCTCGCTTTATCATTTCAATATTTTCTGCACTTACTTTCTTGTAGTCATCTAATAGGGTGCCATCCAAGTCTAGCACTATCATTTTATACATAGTCTATTAACTCCATTCATTTTTCTATTCTTAAACATATAATATATCTCTCGCCTTATTTGGTCAAGCTATCTCGCGTATAATCATGATAGTTTCAAATTTTATCAATAGTAGGTTTCTGTCATATTCAAACTATCATTCTAATTTACTACATACTTCATCTGAATTTAATAGTTTTTTAACTTGAACCATTGTAATAGAAAATATATTGTTGTATAATATGCTTGAGCTTTGCCTGAGTGGCGGAACTGGCAGACGCACTGGATTCAAAATCCAGCGGGAAACCATGTGAGTTCGAGTCTCACCTTAGGCACCAAAACAAAAACGTCCGAACTAAATTGTATAGTCCGGACGTTTTTGTTGTCAAAAGATACTGCATTATTGTTGTTGCTTTGTTATCCCTTTTTGTTTCAATGCATCTGTCACAAGGATATCAAAAATTTGCTTTTCGATTTCTTCATAATCCATATCCTCCCATTCCATTAGCATTGCTTTATACCTACTAATATCCTTTGTTGCCACCTGGTACACAGCTTGGAAGAAGGCCGTCAGCATAAATAGTTCTTTTATGCCTTCTACTGTAAAGTACGTGTCTTCCCAATCTTTCATCATCTGATCCACTTCTGCATTAGTGAATAACCTCTGTATGCTATTGGGACGCAACTCACCTTCTAGCCGTTTGAATAGGTCATTTTTCCTCCGCTTTGTTTCTTTGTTACTAGTCCATTTCAGAAATTCTGGACTTCCGAAAACTTCCTTAACACGCGCTTTAATTCCCCGTTTGTTGTACCACTCCTCCATCACTTCGCGAGGAAAGCCATACGCACTGTTTAACACCTGCGGTTTCTCTGTAGACATATTCATGTCTCCTTTCAGTATATAATACTTATTGTACTGCATTTTACATTCTACCACATTATGTATACTTTTGCAATAATTTCAATATTTTACTCTACCAAGTCAAAATCCAATTTCGTGTAACTATACATTTATCTATATATACAATTCTTTACTATATCACCATAACAATTAAGTTTACATACTATATTCAAGAGGTGATTATTTTATGCGTTATAGTGAATATATTAAAATTACTCCTACTGTATTGCTTGAATCAATGCAGAAAAAGGTTAATACAATTGCTTACTATGCTGGGTTGCAACAAATTGCAACAAATACTGAAGATAAAGATATTATCAATCGAATACAAAGCGATGAAGAAGTTCATTACAGCTTACTTGCTGACCTTTATCAACAATTAACTGGAACTAACATTCCAGAAATACATCCTTCCACTTCAGAAAAACTCTCTTTCAAAGATGAGATTAAACATGCTTACCTAGAAGAATTAGCAAGTAGTGAATTCTTTAGGCGGAATCGCTCTTCAATGCGATAATCCATCTAGAAGTTTATTTTTTAACATCATGGAAGATGAAAATACACATGTAGCATTACTTAATTATATTTACTTAAAATTATTAGAAGAGTGCTGCGAAAAAACTTATATTCCCGAACCGCAAATACCAACATGTGCATTTCTTACACATGTCGTAGAATCAGGAGAGGCTTTGAGTGTTATTGCAGCAAAATATGGAGTAACCATAGAGGAAATACTTGCAGAAAATCCACAAATCGTGAACCCAAATAATATTTATGCTCGGGCAAACCATTTGTATTCCTTGTTCAGGAGTCAAATATACTATTGGGCCAGGAGACAGTCTTTGGAGGATATCTCAGACTTTTGGGATAACTGTAGACGAAATATTATCTAATAATCCACAACTTACAGACCCAAATAATATAGTTGTGGGCCAAATTATATGCATTCCTGAAGCTCCAGTTAGAGAGAAAAGATTAAGTCTTTCCTATCTATTTGGTGGAACTTCGTCTCAATACCTAGATAGCGTTTCACAAACCAAAGACTCCCTTGACATTGTTTGTCCAGATTTTTTTGACATAGATCGCAGCGGTAACCTACTCTTGGCAACTAGCGAGAAACTAAATAAGTCATTTGTAGATACTCTTCACTCAGAGAACATTTTAGTTGTGCCTTTTCTGAGCAACCACTTCGATCGTAGTCTTCGGAATTACTGCTTTAAATAACAGGAATAATCTTTCTGTTCAAATTGCTAAAGCAGTTGAAGAGTATAATTTGGACGGTGTAGACGTAAATATCGAAAATGTTACTCACGAGCAGCGAGATGCATATACAGACTTACTACGTCTCCTCCGCGAAAAACTTCCAGAAAACAAATTAGTTGTAACAGCGGTAGCTGCAAATCCAAATGGATGGACAATTGGCTGGCATGGTTCATACGATTACAAAGCTCTTTCAAACTATTGTGATTATTTGATGATTATGGCTTATGATGAATCTTATAGAGGTAGCCCAGAAGGTCCTGTATCTAGCAAAAGTTTTTTCGACCGCTCTATTGAATATGCATTGAATCAAGGAGTTTCAAAGGATAAAATTGTTGTAGGTATTCCTTTCTTTGGCCGCTATTGGAAACAAGGTGAAGCCACGCGGAGGAATAGGGTTAGCTGCTAGAGACGTAGAGTTTCTTTTAACAAACTATACATCCCAGAACTATTTCGACGCTACTACACAATCCGCATTTGCAATTGTTACAATCAAACCGGGCGAACCAGAAGCACCAATCTTTGGCGGAAGAAGAATAGGTGCTGGCACTTATCACATTTGGTATGATGATCCGCAATCTACAAGATATAAGTTGGAAACTATTAATAAATATGGTGTGCTAGGCGCTGGAAGTTGGGCTTTAGGCCAGGAAATATTATCAATTTGGGATTTTTATAGCGATGTGCTTAATAAATAATTGTAATGCTTTCCTGAATAATACACATTTGACTTCGTCAAATGGCAGCATTATAATACATTTATGGAATTTATATATGAAGTAACTGAAGATAATAATTATCAGACTATCAAACAAGTTTTGAAACAACACTTTGATATGTCTGAGAATCTTATCTTAAAATTAAAAATAAACAAGCGAATATATTTGAACAAAGGGATAACTCATGTTAATTGCCCTTTAACTTGTAATGATGTAATTGAGATTGATATGGATTTTGAAGAAGATAATTCTAATATTGCTGCTACTAATATTAGTTTAGATATTATATATGAAGACCCATATTATTTGGTTATCAACAAACCATCAAATATTGCTATCCACCCTTCACCACAGCATTATGATACTAGCTTATCTAATGGTGTGAAATACTATTTTGACTCAACCCGGGCTAAAGAGAATGATACGTCCTGTTAATAGGCTTGATAGAGATACTTCAGGTGTTGTTGTATTTGCAAAAAGCGAATACATTCATGCATGTTTAGCAAAACAAATGAAGTCAGGTTTATTTAGAAAAGAGTATACAGCTGTTTTAAATGGCATTCTAGAATCAGATAAAGGAACTATAGATGCTCCTATTGCTAGAAAAGAAGGTAGTATTATACAAAGATGTGTTAGCGAAAGTGGTCAGCCTTCTATAACTCATTTTGAAGTATTAAAAAGACTGACCGATAGTTCTCTTGTACAATTTACTTTAGAAACTGGTAGGACTCATCAAATCAGAGTTCATTCTAGCCATATAGGTCATCCTATTATTGGTGATACATTATATGGCTTTAGTTCTAACCTTATTTCAAGACAAGCTTTACATAGTCATAAGATAAGTTTTATCCATCCAATAACAAAAAAACACATCGAGCATGCCGCTAGCTTGCCCGATGATATTTTAAATATTCTTTAATCCTTTATTTCAGAAAAGATGTTATCTTCTCATTTATTCTTATCCTAATATAAATCCAAATAGAATTATTGCAGTAGCGACTTGTACCCCTCCAATAAGTGCTTCAAAAGGCATTAGCTTTATTCTCTCTTTCATGCCAACCTTCATCCCTTCTTTACTTGCAAGAAAGTAATTTCCATGAGGCACAATATCTAAGAATGTAGAACCTGCATTTATCATTACAGCTCCACTAATATATACTACACCATAAGCCATTATTTGATCTGCAAAAGTACCTGCTCCGAAGAACCGCTCCCGCCGCTGTTGATCCTGTTATAGCTCCCATTAGGCTACTCGCCATAGGTCCTAAGAACATAGTAGATAATCCCATTGTCTCTATAACTTCAACTAGCATATCTGGCAAGTATGAATTCCTTACTAATCCCGCTATTGCTCCAGCACCTAATAGCATTAGAACAATTGGACTCATTCTTATCATTCCAGAATTTGCGTCACTTACAAGTTTCTTTCCTCTTCCCATAGCTATACACCCTATTGCTGCAGCTAAAGGTAATGCAAAAAATGCGTCTATATTAAAATTACTTAAAAATTCGATACCAAATATTGCTCCTATCGGACTAATTATTAAAAGTAATATAGCTGCAATTGGTCCTACCATTGCTCTACCAAATGATGGTAAATCCTTTGTATCTTCTCCACAGTTTCCTTCCAAATCTACATTTGTAACCTTTACACCTCTGTTTTTTATCATATTCGCTAGTAATATAGTTATTAATATTCCAAATATGGCAGGAACAATTCCATTTATCATTACTTCACTAACACTTAATCCGAAACCTTCAGCAGCTGCCACGGTATTTGGGTTTGGGCCAATCATATTTCCTGCTTTTGCTCCACCTGATAATGCTAAAATTAAAGATGCCTTTGATACATTCGTTTTACTTCCAACCGCTAAAGCAATTGGAGCTAAGAGAACTACACCTACACTCATAAAAATACCTGAACCAGTTATTATAACACTGGATAAAGCTACCCCTATTAGTACATACTTTTCTCCGAATCTCTTAACTATTGTTCGAGCAATAGACTCTGCTCCCCCTGATTCAATAAGGACTCCCGCGAGCACTCCACCCGCTATAATTCTAGCAACTACACCCATAATACCGCTTGTTCCATCAAGTACTATGTTTAAAGTGTTAGCTAAACTAGCTCCTCCTACTAGTGCACCTGCTACTACACCTAAGAACAATGAGCAGATTGGGTTCAGCTTTCTCATTACTAAGATAACCCCTACTAATATTCCTACTATAACACCTAGAGCACTAACATTTCCAATGCCGGACGTGTACTCTTCATAATTTGTATCATCTTGATATCCCACATATGTTTGATATTCCATATTTTCTTGCTGTTCTACATATTCCTGATAGTCCATATATTTCTACTCTCCTAATATATTTTCTTGTTTTAATCCATATAGTATAATACCACATGCTTTTTTTATATGCAAGCAAAAGACCACCTTATCCAAAAGTCAAGCCTACACTCTTGTGTAGGCTATTTTGTCTTCGTCTTATTCTGCTTCTTTCTTCATTTCTTCAAAACGCTTTACTTTTCTTGTAGTTGTCTTAACCATTTCTTCATTTGTAACAACTAAGTGTTTCATACGTTTGTATGTTGGTAAATGATCATTTATCTCTTTTATATCTTTCCAAATAATATCATGTAGCTCTTCTTCCGTTTTACCAGGATATTTCTCCTTTGTATATTCTTCATTATACACAATCTTTACAGAAAGTAGTAGATCATCCCCTTTTGGTTTTCCATATACCATATTTTCTTGAACATATGGCAAGGCACTTACATGCATTTCAATCTCTTCAGGATATATGTTTTTACCATTTTTAAGTACGATTACATTTTTCTTTCTTCCTGTTATAAATACAAATCCATCTTCATCTATACGTCCTAAATCTCCTGTATGGAACCATCCATTTTTTATAACTTCATCTGTCGCTTCTTGATTTTCATAGTATCCTACCATTACGTTTGGTCCTTTTGCAATTATTTCTCCTATGCCTTCTTCGTTTGGATTGTCTATTTTTAAGTCTACATTTACCATAGGAAATCCACATGAACCATATCTAATTGCCGTTGGATTTTCTGCAGCAAGTACTGGAGCTGTTTCTGTTAATCCATATCCTTGTACAGAAAGCATACCAAAGTTTGCAAATCCTTCAGCAACATTTTTATCAATTGGAGCCGCACCAGAAATTATAAATCTAATTTCTCCTCCTAAATTATCTAATACTTTCTTGAAAACTTTTCTTCTTATATCTATTTTAAATTTAAGTAAGAAATTACATACTTTACTCATTGTAGCCATAAGTTTAGTTTTTCCTTGTCTATCTACTTCTGCCATTATCTTTTTATACATTGCCTCTAATAACAACGGTACACAAACAAATACTGAAACTTTGTATTCTTTTAAGTTTGGTTGTATGTATTTTATTCCATCGCAAAATACATTTGTCATACCTTGTGCAAGCATAACCATTAATCCTGTTGAGCCTAATGTATGATGGAATGGTAGAAATGCCATATTAACGTCTGTAGATTTAAAAGGCGCCATATGATTTATCGCATAGATGTTTGAAGCATAGTTTTTATGTGTTAGCATTGCACCTTTTGCCATTGATGTAGTACCAGATGTAAATACAATAGCGCAAACTGCATCTTCATCAATCTCACTATCAATAAATCTTCTGTCTCCACTCGCAATCAGTTCTCTTCCTTTAACTAACATTTTTTCCATTGTAGTAAATTTACTGTCTGTTTCAGGATCCATGCTTATAAATTCTTTTACTGTATTACCTTTTTTCTCACTTATTTTTTTTGCTACTTGTTCATATTCTTTTTCAAATATTAGCACATCAACTTTTGCTCTTTCAAGTAATCCTTCGATTTCTTCTTCCGGAAGCCCTTTATCTAATGGGACTGTTATTCCTACCCCATTTAATGTTGCAAGGTATCCTACTGCCCATTCATATCTGTTCTTTCCAATAACAGCTATTTTTTTTCCTTTATATCCTAAATCAATTAGAGCTGTTCCTAGCTCGTTTATGTTTTGTTGAAATTCTTTATATGTGATATATCTATATGTAGACTCTTTTCCCTTTTTAATTTTAACTATAAATGCGTTGTTATCTGGGTATTCTCTTACTGGTTTGTTTAATACCTCTCTTAAATCTTTTAAGTACTCTGGTTCAAAAAGTGTTCTTTTCGGTTTCATAATATACATTCTCCCTTCACTTTGTATCTAGTATCGAAAACTAGATTATCACATTTTGAATAGCGTGTCAATAGGTTGACGAGATTACTTAAAAAATGTTATCATTATATTAGTATAGTAAAAAGGAGATGCTTGTATGACTGAGAATAAAGTTAAATTCCACATCCCGCATTGGGAAGAACTTCCCGATATCGAATTATATTCAGACCAGGTTATAAAGTACTTGGAAGACTATTTAGAGCCTTTTCATACTGATAAAACAGAAAAGGTAATTACTAATACAATGATTAATAACTATGTAAAACAAGGAGTTATAAAACCTCCTGTAAAAAAGAAATATAATAAATCACACTTAGCCTATTTGTTTGTTATCTGTTTGCTAAAGCAAGTATATAGCATACATGACATTAAGGTGTTAATTAGACTTGCTCTTGGTGTTGTTCCTGTTGAAATATCATATAACAGGTTTTGCATAACTCTAAAAGAAGCTATTACTTGTATTTTTGAGAACAAAGAATATGTAGATGAAGAGGAACTTGGAAAAGGCAGACGCCTTTTGAAATGTGCAATTCTGTCTTACGCCAACAAACTGTATGTAGAAAAAACATTTTTGAATAAATAACCCCTATTAGTCTTGCCAATTTAGAAGAAGCATGATAGCATAACATAATTAATGTATCAAATACATGAGAGAAAGGATGTTAGGATGAAGAATGTCCACCGGAAAGGCCCAAAGCCCAAAAAGTGGTGCGGAAAATGCAAGCAGTATAGCGGCAAACTAAAAGAGGGTAGTGACCCTCCTGCTTACCACTGTCCTTTATGCAAACGAGATTTAAAGTCTAAAGCAAAGTAACATCTGTAATGTTCTCAAGTTTGAGGCAGCACTACTGCTGCCTCTTTCTATGTTCAAATTCAATGCTATCTTTATTTGAATTATTCTTTATGTAACTCTTGCTGTTTCTCTGATACTGTGATAACATAATGTAGAAATCCAAATATATATTTTGGTGTCTTAACACCAAAAGAAAGGGTGTTATTTTATGGCAAAATATAATTGTCATCCGCATATACAGAAGAAGCGGCCCAAAAGGCTAATTTCAAATAGTCAACGACGCAAAAAATGGAAGCAACACAAGAGAACTGCAGCACGAAAAAATATTTTGTGGCACCAAAGCTATAAGTATTGTAGCTGCTTCTGCGATTCAAAAGTATTTGAATATATTTCTATTTGTACTAAAAAATTCGAATTAAAGTATATGTACCATCGGTGCCCAATATGCAATAAGCGTAGTAAGCACTACTTGTAACACCAATAAAAACAGCGCGTTCCACGCGCTGTTTTTATATATCTGACATATCTATTAAGTCTTTAACTACCTCTGAAACAATTATTAATCCTGCAACTGATGGCACAAACGACACACTTCCGTGGCACTTGCTTTTTATGTGGATTTCCAAACTCCTCTGCCCCTACTTTATATTTCGGTTTCTTAGGCTCCTCTTTGGTATATATAACCTTTAGCTTGTTTATCCCTCTTCTCCTTAACTCTTGTCTCATAACTTTTGCAAGTGGGCATACAGATGTTTTTGATATATCTGCAACTTCTATCATCGTTGGATTTAGCTTGTTTCCCATTCCCATACATGAGATTATAGGAATTCCGAAGTTCATTTGCCTTCACTACTAAATCTATTTTTGCTGTAACTGTATCTATACCATCTATAATATATGTTATGCTTTTATCTAGTATCTCTTCTTCCATGTCTGGCATATAAAAAGTTCTATGAACTTCAACTTTAGCATTTGGATTGATTTCTAGTATTCTTTCTTTTGCCACATCCACTTTATATTCATTCAAAGTTTTTGTTGTTGCAATTAGTTGCCTATTTAAATTTGTGATGTTTACTGTATCATTATCAATTAATATAAAGTCTTCTATTCCACTTCTAACAAGTCCTTCTACAACAAAAGAACCTACACCACCTATTCCAAATATAGCTACCTTTTCTTTTTTTAACTTGGCTACGTTTTCTTTTCCGTATTACTAATTCTGTTCTTAAAAATCTATTTTCCATGTCTACCTCGTATTTGAATATTACATATTCTACAATTTAATGTTGTGTATTCTCTAATCCGTTTTTCAATTCTTCAAGCAAAACAATATATTGTGATTTTATAACTACATATATTTCTCTTGATTTCTCTTCATCATATGAATGTGCTAGATTATTTCTATCTAACATCATTTTTATCCATGATTCACCATCTTTAATAATTCCTTTTGCAAACCCAGTCTGAATAACTTCTCTTGGACTTCCAGTTTTTTCAGAAAATCCTTGATACTCCAAGTATTCTTTTAAGGTTTTCCATGCCAATTCAAATGTAAACTCAAATCTTTGTATTACTCCATCTATTACAATCGCTGTTTCTTCTTCACAAATGCCTTCTTTTAATCTTTCTAATGCTTTCTTAAAGTCTTCCAACTTTTCTCCAAATCTTTTCACTACAAATCAACTCCTTCATTTAATATCGCATCCATCAGCTCTTGTTTAGTTATTTCGCTTGTAAAAACTAAATCAATTTTATACGGTATATCTAACAAATCAAAATCATTTCTTATCTTAAATATTTCTTTTTCATCTAACTTGCCAATTACTGCTATATCAATATCTGAATTTAACTTCGCTACTCCATTTACTCTTGAGCCAAATAATTTAAATTGTATATTGGAATATTTAGTAATTATATTTCGTATTTTACCATATGTTTCTTCACTTAATCCATACATAAATGATTCCTCCATCATCTTATAAGGGCTATTATATATGAATGTTTCTAAAAACTCAAGAATTTATTTTATGTAGTTTTACATAATGCAGAAAATATGCTATAATTAGATTTGTAGTTAAATATATAGTTTTATTGCTTCGCGCGATAACAAGGAGGATTTCAAATGAAATCAAAAAACTGGGCATTAGTCATTATGACAACTGCCATTTCGGCAATCGTAGTGACGGTCACTACTGTCTTCTTTTGGGAAATGGGTGTTCGGAGGGGTTATAGGATAGCAGAAGACGAACTCTCTGATTACTTTTCCATTGACTGCAATGGTGGTGCCAATGACGGCAATGATGGTGCCAATGACACCGACGACTAAATCCAGCTCATTAAATTGGGCACTTCCTATTCACAGGAAGTGCCCAATTTGCTTTTACATCTCAAATAAATTTAATTGATTACTTTTATTCATTCCTTCTAGACATCCAAACTTACTCAGCATCTCTATAGTTGACTTCCCTATTTTAGATTTTAATTGAAGTTCATCTATAGACATAAATTTTCCACCTTCTTCAATTACCGCCTTCCTTATATTGTTTGCAGCATTTTCTCCTAAGCCCGGTATACTGTTTAATGGAGGTCTTATTCCCTCTTCCTCTATTAAAAATTGAGTGCTATCCGATTTATATATATCTATTGGCAAAAACTTAATCCCTCTTTCATACATTTCCAAAACGATTTCTAGTATTGTATAAACAGATTTATCTTTTGCTGAAGTTTGTTCCCCAGAATCTATTTCCTTCATCTTTGCTTTTACTTTTTCTTTTCCATAAATCATAAGTTCACTATCAAAGTCGTCTGCTCTTACTGAAAAGAAGGCTGTATAGTATTCTATTGGATGATGCACTTTAAACCATGCTATTCTATATGCCATAGTAACATAAGCAACCGCATGCGCTTTAGGAAACATATATTTAATCTTCTTACAAGATTCAATATACCAATTCGGCACTTTGTTTTGCTTCATTAATATTTCTTGTTCTTCTGTTATTCCTTTTCCTTTACGAACTAGCTCCATAATTTCAAAAGCTTCTTTAGGTGGCAAGTTCTTTCTTATCAAATACGTCATAATTTCATCTCTCGTACAAATCGCTTCACTTAAAGTAGCTGTTCCAGACTTTACTAATTCTTGAGCATTGTTCACCCATACATCTGTACCATGTGAAAGTCCAGATATTCTTATTAACTCTTCAAATGTTGTAGGTCTTGTATCTACAAGCATATTTCTTACAAACTTTGTTCCAAACTCAGGCACTCCAAAAGAACCAACTTTAGAATTTATTTGTTCTGGCTTTATTCCTAAACTCTCTGTTCCACTAAATATTTTCATTGTCTCTTTATCATCTAGCATTATACTAGTTGGATCTATTCCGGTTAAGTCTTGTAACATTCTAATCATTGTGGGATCATCATGTCCTAATAAATCTAGTTTTAAAAGATTTCTGTCTATTGAATGATAATCAAAATGTGTTGTTACTATATCTGAATTCGGATCATCTGCAGGTCTTTGTACTGGACAGAATTCATATATTTCTCTATCTTGAGGAAGCACCATTATTCCTCCCGGATGTTGTCCGAGTAGTTCTTTTAGTTCCTACTACTCCTTTTATAAGTCTTGTAATTTCGCTATTACTTACATTTATATTTCTTTCTTCAAAATAGTTTTTAATATAACCAAAAGCTGTTTTGTCTGCTACTGTTCCAACAGTACCTGCTTTAAAAGTTTTTCCTTCTCCAAATAGCTTTTCTGTGTATTTATGTATTGTACCTTGATACTCTCCTGAAAAGTTCAGATCTATATCAGGCTCTTTATCTCCATCAAATCCTAAAAATGTCTCGAATGGGATGTCCATACCATCTTTAGCTAAATTAGTTTCACACTTCGGACATTTCTTAGCTGGTAAGTCTACTCCATTCCTTATTCCATAATCAGTAAAGTCTGAATACTTACAATTCGGGCATCTATAGTGCGGCTCTAAAGAATTAACTTCTGTAATTCCAAGCATATTTGCAACAAAAGATGAGCCTACAGATCCCCTTGAACCAACTAAATATCCATCCTCATTTGATTTTTTTACTAGCTTTTCTGCAATTAAATACAGTGTAGCAAAGTTGTTGCTTATAATCGAGTTTAACTCTTTATCTAGTCTTGCTTGTACAATTTCCGGAAGTGGATCTCCATATAATTCTTTTGCTCTATCCAAAGAAGTTTTCTCTATTTCCTCTTCTGCCCCTTCAATTACTGGCGGACATTTATCCTTTGAAATAGGGCTAATTTTTTCGCACATGTTAGCTATCATATTTGTATTAGTTATAACTATCTCTTTTGCTTTTTCCTCACCCAAATATGAAAACTCTTTTAACATTTCATCAGTAGTTCTTAAGTACAGAGGCGCTTGCTGATCAGCATCACTAAAACCTTGTCCTGCCATTAATATTCTTCTATATACTTCATCCTTAGGGTCTAGAAAGTGAACATCACATGTCGCAACCACTGGTTTTTCTAGCTTCTCACCCAAAGCTACTATCTTCTTGTTTATCTCTTTTAAGTCCTCTTCACTTGATACTCGTCCTTCTCTTACCATGAACATATTATTTGCTAAAGGTTGTACTTCTAAGTAGTCATAGGCTTTAGCTATCTCCGCCAACTCTTGCTCAGACTTTCCGTCCAAAAACAGCACTATATACTTCCCCTTGTTCACAAGCACTTCCTAAAATTAAACCTTCTGAATATTTCTTAAATACACTTTTCAATATTCTTGGTCTCTTATGAAAGTATTCTAAATGAGAAATTGATATAAGTTTATATAGGTTTTTAAGGCCTATTTCATTTTTCGCTAAAAGTATTGCATGATATGAAGGTAATGCCTTATGAGCTTCTTTACATCCTTCAGTTTTCGTTTCTTTATTATCTCCCTCAGCTGCACTCTTTTTCACTTCCATAGCTTCTTGCATCTTTTCAAATACTCTTACTAATGTATTTACATCGTCTAATGCTCTATGAGCATTAGTCACTTTTATTCCTAATTGCTCTGCCACAAATCCTAGTTTATGCTTTTTAAACTCTGGAAATAGTTGTCTTGATAGAGCTAAAGTATCTATATATTTATTATTGAACTCCAATCCTAATTCTTCACAGTTGTGTCTTATAAAGCCAATATCGAAGTCTGCATTATGCGCAACTAAAGTACAGCCTTTTATAAATTCTAGAAATTTTGGCATTACCTCTTTTATAGCATCTGCATCTTTTACCATATCATCTGTTATATTAGTAATCGCTACTACTTGAGGAGGTATTGGTTTTCCTGGATTTACAAATGTCTCAAACTCATCTATCACTTTGCCATCTTGTATTTTTACAGCCCCAATTTCAGTAATTTTTTCTGTTCTAAATCCTAAACCTGTTGTTTCAATATCAAATACAACATATGTATTTAAATCTCTTGCTTTTGACGGAGCATCTTCTATATCTGAAACTAAATATGCTTCTACTCCATATATTACTTTTATATCAAGATCTTTCGAGACTTTATTAGCCTCTGGAAAAGCTTGTACAACGCCATGATCTGTTATAGCTATTGCTTCCATACCCCAAGAAGCTGCTCTATTGATTAAATTTTCAACAGAACTAACTCCATCCATTTGACTCATTTGAGTATGGAGATGGAGTTCTACCCTTTTCTCTTTTGAAGAATCTTGTCTTTGCTTTTCTTCAGGCTTCGGAATTTCTACTATCACGTTTGCAATTATTCCGTACTTCTTTTGCATAGTTATCGTACTGTATATTTCCTTGTATTCTTAACGCCCCTGAAGAATTAATTCTAGATAAAACATCTGCTGCTTTTTCTCTCTCTAAAAAAGACTTACATGTCATTGTGCTTGTTCCATCATATAGGGCAAATGTAGCTAGAATTTTTCCGTTTTTTAATTCCTTAGAATTTGTAAAAACTACTTCTCCTTCAATTGCTACCTTGCCATAATCTAAGCTCAAGTCCGTTATTTTAAGAACTTTTTCTTTTATTTTATCGCTTCTACCTAAAATAAGAGGCTTTGGAGCCTCTTTTTCTTCTTTAGAGTCATTCTTTGGTGAAGATTTCTCTCCGAGTCACTTTAGCCTCTATTACATTTTGCTTAATACTTATATTAGCTTTATTGATTTGAAATTTGTTTTTTAAATATTCTTCAAACTGTTTTAACTCACTTGCGGAAATCACTTTTTCCGAACTTAGTTCTATTTCAATCATCTGACTCTTTTTATATAAATTTACATTGTCTACACTACAATCTAAAATATTTCCGCCTACTATATAATCTTTAAATGCATTTCTTACTGTTGCAGCCATTCTTTTTGCTCCTTAAAATATTCTTAATATATCATTGTATGTTACAAATATTGCAAGACCTATTAATAGGGCAAAACCTATTAAGTTTATGGTTGTTTCTGTCTGCTCTTTCATTGGTTTTCTTCTTACCATTTCTACCAGAATAATTACTATCTTTCCTCCATCAAGTGGCGGGAATGGCATAAGATTTGTTATACCAATCGCTAACGATATTAGGGCTACAATAGCCATAAAATCTATAAATCCTTGTGTTCTAGTTACAACTTCTGAAACCCCAACTGGTCCCATAAAATCTTGTACTCCAACATTTCCTGTAAATAGCATTCTTAAACTATCTAATATCGTGGTTGAAAATTCTATTGTATTCCAAAACCCATAATATAGACTTTTCCCAAAAGTATTCTCTGCTTGTGCAAAAATAACTCCTAAAGAATACCTAGTTACAGCTCCGAGACTGAATAGAATACTCAAAATATTCTCCATCTCTTTCTACTGTCAGCATAATTTCTTCATAATAACTATTTCTTATTAGCTCTCTTGTATTTTGAATTCCTTCATTTGCTTCTTCATGATTTATAGATACTATTATATCTCCTGCCTGTATCCCAGCTTCATACGCTGGTCCTTCTACTTGTAGTCTACTTATTGCTATTCTTTGATCTCCTTGAATCTCTGACAATTCTACTCCGTATCTCTCTATATTCTCCTCTTGTTGGCACAACCGATATCTCTTCTAGTTCTCCATCTCTTCTAATAGTTAAATCTAATTCTCTTCCTTCTGAGTTTCCTATCATTACAGAAGCATTTAAGCCGAATCTAACCCTTCTTCCATCTATTCTTACTATTTCATCTCCGCACTTCTAATCCGCGCCTCTTCTGCCGCATATTCTGGTACAACTTCTGCAATTGTTGTTGTTACATGATTAATAGCTGTTGTTGTAATTATAAAGTATACTATTAAACCAAATATAGCATTAAACACTGCTCCTGCAAGAAGTATTAAAATCCTCTTAGACACACTTAATTTACTAAAAGAACCTTCTTCCTCTGAATGTTCTTCCTCTCCTAGCATATTAACATATCCCCCTAAAGGAATTAATCTAAGCGCATATTTTGTTTCTTTTCCTTGCTTTTTCCATATAGTTGGTCCAAATCCTATTGCAAATTCTTTTACTTTTACTTTGCACCATTTTGCAGCAAAAAAATGGCCGCACTCATGTATGAAAATCACGAGTGCTAGCAGAGATATTATTTTGAATGCATTTATTAAAATATCTATCAAGATGTTTCCTCCTAAAATAAGTTTATATAATATATATTAATAATAGGTATGCAAAAGGTCCTAGGAATAGTATACTATCTATTCTATCTAAAACTCCTCCATGCCCTGGTATTAGTTCACTAAAATCTTTTATTTCAGCATATCTTTTTATACATGATGCTGCCAAGTCTCCTAGTTGACCTAATATACTAAATACAAAAGCTACTATAGCTATATACCAATATGTAATATAAACATCTGTATATCCATTTATAATTAATGTATATATCAGACAAATGATTACAGCTCCAACCGTCCCACCTATACTTCCTTCTATAGATTTTTTAGGACTTGCTTTTGTAAATTTATGTTTTCCAAATTTCACACCAACGAAATATGCAAAAGTATCTGTTCCCCATGCAGCTAAGAATATATACCATATTAGGAATTTACCGTGTTCAGCACTATGGATAAGTGGTATAAATAACATAAATCCTACTATATAACAAATTCCAAACACTGTTATTATTATGTCAGTAACTGTTGTTTTCATTCCTGAACCAATTACTTGACCAAACAATAGTGTAATAATCACTGGAACTGCCATTAGTAAAGCTATAGTTAAATGCTCAGCTGGTATGATATATAGTATCGCTATAGCTGCAGCTGAAAGGTATCCGTATCCATCTTACTGGATTTGCTTTATTCTTAAATGCATCAAAGAATTCCTTAATAGCAAATATCGCCACAATGGCAAATGCTACATTTATTACATGATTATTTCCTAGTATTAGTAAGGCTACTACTAATGGAAATCCTACTAATGCAGTTAATATTCTTTTTGTTTTCATACAATTCCTTTCCTCGGTCTTCTATTTTTCTTGTTTATCTCTTTCTCTTACATAATGTCTATGTTCTATAGGTGTTTGTTCCTTTTCATAGTACTCTTCCTTAGTTCTCATAATATTTCACTCTTATATTTAAAGATACTATGCTTTCTTCTCTTCGTCCGGTCTACCACCAAATCTTCTATTTCTATTCTGGTATTCTTTTATTGCCGTTAGTAATTCTTCTTCATCAAATTCTGGCCAATTCTTTTTTGAAAAATAGAATTCTGTATATGCCAATTGCCATGTTAGAAAATTACTTGTTCTTAATTCATAGCTTGGTCTTATAAATAAATCTGGATCTGGTTGACCTCCTGTATAAAGGTTATCAGTTATTAGGTCTTCTGTAATATCTTCTACATCAATTTCACCATTTTTAACTTGACTTGCAATCTTTTTAGCAGCATTTGTTATTTCAGCTCTACCACCATAATTTAATGCCACATTTAATACAAACCCAGTATTGTTCTTTGTTTTTTCTATTACATTTTGTATTCCTTTTTGTATACGCTTATCAAATGCACTTGGATCTCCCAAAATGTTTACTTTTATATCATGCTTATCAGCTTTTTTTGAAAACGAATGTAAATATGATCTAAATATTAACATTAATGCGGCTATTTCTTCTTCGCTTCTTTTCCAGTTTTCAGTTGAGAAAGCATATACAGTTAAATGCTTTATTCCTATTTCAGAACAATATTGTCCTATTTTCTCTAGATTTTTTGCACCTGCTATATGGCCTTCTTTTGTAGTAAGCCCTCTCTCTTTAGCCCATCTCCTATTACCGTCCATAATAATTGCTATATGTTTTGGCAAATTGTTTTTATCTATATCTGTTAGTTCCATTTATTTCCCCCTTAAAAGATGTTTATTAACCATATTAGATACTCATTACTTCTTTTTCTTTATCTCCAACAATTTTATCTATTTCTGCAATTTTACTGTCTGTTATTTTTTGTATTCTATCTTCTGCTGCTTTCAATTCGTCTTCCGACATCTCTCCGTTTTTTTGCATAGCTTTCGCTTCATCCATTCCATCTCTTCTAACAGAACGAACAGCTACTTTTGAATCTTCTCCAATTTTCTTAACTTCTTTTACTATTTCTTTTCTTCTTTCTTCATTTAATTCCGGAAAAGATAATCTTATAACCTTCCCATCATTATTTGGATTAATTCCAAGGTCTGCTTTTATAAGTTCTCTTTCTATCTCTTTTAACAAATTAGTATCCCATGGTTGAATTACTATTAATCTCGCTTCTGGAACTGATACTCCTGCTACCTGATTTATCGGTGTCGGTGTCCCATAATAATCTACTTGCACTTTATTTAGTATTGCAGGGTTTGCTCTTCCTGCTCTAATTTCAGCTAAGTTATTTGTAAGTACTCCTAATGTTTTGTTCATTCTCTCTTCAACATTATTAAAATCCATCTTAATCTCTCTCCTTTTTATTTAATTTTTGAATATATCTATATATTACTTCACTAATGTTCCTATTCTTTCACCTTTTATGATTTTCACCATATTCTCTGGTTCATCTATTCCAAATACAATTAGCGGTATTTGATTATCCTTACATAAAGATGTTGCTGTAGCATCCATAACTTTTAAGTCTTTGTTTAATATATCTAAATATGAAATTTCATCAAATTTAACTGCATTTGGATCTTCTTTCGGATCTGCTGAGTATACTCCATCTATTGTCTTAGCAAGCAATATTACTTCCGCGTCTGTTTCTGCCGCCCTTAGAGCTGCTCCTGTATCTGTTGAGAAATACGGATTCCCAGTTCCACATGCAAATATAACAACTCTTCCTTTTTCTAAATGTTTTGTTGCTTTTCTTTTTATATATGGTTCTGCAATTTCTCTCATTTCTATTGCTGTTTGTAATCTTGTACATATACCTCTTGCTTCTATTGCATCTTGAAGTGCTAACCCATTAATAGTTGTTGCTAACATCCCCATATAGTCTGATGTTGTTCTTTCCATTTGATGTCCATATCTACCTCTCCAGAAGTTCCCTCCACCAACTACTATGGCAACTTCTACTCCTAAATCTACCATTACCTTTATTTGATCACAAATTGCTCCAATTGTATCTACATCTATTCCGTTCTTTCTTTCGCCTGATAAAGCTTCTCCACTTACTTTTAGCAAAACACGTTTATATGCTATGTCCATTCTTCTACTCCTCCACATCTACGATTTTAAAAATCGCTAATAAATAGACTCAAAACTTTCTAAATAGAAAATAATGAATACTTATATTCCTTCACTATTCATTAATATATCATATACATCTTTTAAATTTCAATGATTTTTAGCTTTTAAGGTAAAAATATTTGTTAACTATGCTTTCTCAGTTTTCTTTATGTACCTTTTTTATGCACACTACATATTATGAAAGATGAAAGGAGATTTTTTTATGTTTGAACACCAACAAATTTATCACAAAATAGCTTATGGAGACACTTTATATTCCTTGGCCAAAAAGTATAACACAACTGTACCTGATATTTTACATGCAAATGATCGAATTGACCCTTATAATCTACAAATAGGCTCAACTATTCATATTGTACCAGGGCATCCTATAGTTCCTGAACCAATGCATACACCAGCACAAAGTAACGATATGTTAAGTCATAATCAACCAATGCATAACAACTCATCACATAGTGAAGATATCAACCATCATTCTGAACCGACAAATGAACATAGTGAACCTCATAATAATTGTATAAGCAAAACTGAATTCGATTTATCTAAACAAATGCGTTTGTTTTGGTCACAGCACGTATATTGGACTCGCTTACTTATAATAAGCATTGTTGATGAATTAAAAGATACAGATTATGCCACAAAAAGAGTTCTCAAAACCGCACCAGATATAGCAAGTCTATTCACTCCATATTATGGACCTCAAGTAACTGAACTTCTCACAAAACTACTTACCGAACATCTTGTTGTCGGAAAGAACTTAATAGTTGCAGCACATGAAAAAAATGCTGCAAATGTAGAAAAATATAATAGAGAATGGTATGAAAACGCTGATAAAATAGCAAATGCTTTTAGCAGAGTCAACCCTACTTATTATAATGAAGAAGCTGTAAGAGAAATGTTCTATAGACATCTAGACTTAACCAAAGAAGAACTTTCTTATAGACTTAGCCAGAATTACGCAGAAGATGTTGAAGCTTTCAATAAAGTAGAGCACGAAGCTATGATGATGGCAGATTTCTTTGTAGATGGTATTGTTAGCCAATTTCCAAATAGATTTTAACAAATAATTGTCTCATAAAATAAACTTTGAATCTATTAAATTAGAAAGAAGCCATGCTCGATTTACAAATCGAGCATGGCTTCTTCTTGTGGCCAAACCGAGTACACATCACTCCATGTCGATATTTCCTTATAGGCAGCTTCTGCTTCATAGATTGTTGCAAATTGCAAAAATGTTGCATTAATAACCATATCTTTTTTTGTATACTTTAAGAGTAATCCCCCAGTATAACTGAGGAATTTCATCTTAATTGCCTATTAGCTCTACCACAATTTCATTTATATTCTTAGGCACTTCTGCAATTAAGAAAAAGCCTTCTCCTGCCATTGTTTGAAGTCCCCATGGACGAATTTTATACCTAACTACTACTGTATTTCCAGTGACTGTTGCTCGTTTATTCTCTATATCATGCCCACCATGATTTCTTATAATAGGTATAACTGCCAATGAATTACTGTCAAAGAAACTTGAATCATAGCTTTCCAAAATAGGATATAGACGATTTCTTAAGTAAAACTGACTAAAATAATCTATGAACTCTTCATAACTAGATAAAATAATTGTATCCCCGGTCATAGTTTTCCCCCAATATGCTCCGTCAAATAAGCTTATTGGTACATTATTAGCCTCTTCCTTTCTACACATTGTAAATCCTATGATGATTCCTATTATACTTAATATAATAAGTGCTATTACCACTATTAATATTACTCTTTTCATTTCTTTTTCTCCACCTTATCATCCAAGGACATTATACTTTAAAACTATATTTCTGTAAACTATATTACAGCATTAAAGACGACCTTTATATGGTCGTCTTTAAATCAAATGGTATCTTTACTTTTCTATCACTTACACATTAAAAGTATTTCTTCCTAGATATTTAGCTGTTGCTCCTAATTCGCTTTCTATTGTTAATAGTCTATTGTATTTTGCAACTCTATCTGTTCTACATGGTGCTCCTGTTTTTATTTGTCCTGCATTTGTAGCTAATGCTATATCAGCTATTGTAGAATCTTCTGTTTCTCCTGATCTATGAGAAATAACTGCTGTATATCCACTTTTTTGAGCTAATTCAATAGCTTCTAAAGTTTCTGTTAGTGTTCCTATTTGGTTTATTTTTACTAATATACTGTTAGCTGTTTTAGTGTCAATTCCTCTTTGTAATCTTTTTGTGTTTGTTACAAATAAGTCGTCTCCTACTATTTGTACTTTGTGTCCTATTTTATCAGTTAGTTTTTTCCAACCTTCCCAATCTTCTTCAGCTAGTCCATCTTCTATAGAGATTATTGGATATTTTTCTGCTAGGTCTACCCAGAATTGTACCATTTCATCTACTGTTTTTAATTCTTTTGTTTTCCAGAAATAGTATTTTCCTTCTTCCCCTATTTTTTTAGCTTCATCATACATTTCTGTAGCAGCTGGGTCTAATGCTATAAGAACTTCTTCTCCTGCTTTGTATCCAGCAGCAGCTATAGCTTCCATTATTACTTTTATAGCTTCTTCTTCGTTTGCTAAGTCTGGTGCAAATCCACCTTCGTCTCCAACAGCAACACTGCATCCTCTATCATGCAATATGTTTTTTAAGTGGTGATATATTTCTACACCCATTCTCATACCTTCAGCAAATGTTTTTGCTCCTACAGGCATTACCATGAATTCTTGAGCACTTATGTTGTTAGAAGCATGCTTCCCACCATTTATGATGTTCATCATAGGAACTGGTAAAACATTTGAGTTTGTCCCTCCTATGTAATTGTATAGGCTCACTCCTAAAGAATCTGCTGCTGCTCTAGCAACTGCTAATGATACTCCAAGAATTGCGTTTGCTCCTAATTTAGCTTTGTTTTCTGTTCCATCTAATTCAAGTAAAGTTCTGTCTAAATTTAGTTGGTCATAAACATTCATTCCTTCTAATTTTTCTGCTATCAGTGTATTTACATTTTCTACTGCTTTTAAAACACCTTTTCCTAAGTATCTTGATTTGTCTCCATCTCTTAATTCTACAGCTTCAAAAGCTCCTGTTGATGCACCTGATGGAACCATTGCTAGTCCACAAAACCCTCCTTCTGTAACTACTTCTACTTGGATAGTTGGGTTTCCTCTTGAGTCTAATACCTCTAAAGCTTTGATTGATTCGATTGCTAAAAAGTCTTTCATAACTTTCCTCCTTAAAAATTAAAATATATTATTACGCGGGACCTTCATAGAAAGTACTACGCTTATAATTAAATATTGACTAAACTAGTAAACTTTCTCCTGTCATTTCTGTTGGTTTTTCTAATCCCATTAAATCTAATAAAGTTGGTGATACATCCGCTAATATTCCATCTTTTAGCTTTATATCTTTGTCTTCACTAACGATTATAATCGGAACTTTGTTTGTTGTATGTCTTTTGTCTACTTCATTATTTTCAAAATCATACATTTGCTCTGCATTTCCATGATCTGAGATTATAACTAATTTATAATCATTCTTTAAACACGCTTCTTCTATTTTTACTACGCATTCATCTACTGCCTCTGTTGCCTTTATAACTGCTTCAAGTATTCCTGAGTGTCCTACTGCATCACAGTTTGCTAAATTTATTATCATACAATCATATTTTTGATTGCTAATTGCATCTACTGCTTCTTCAGTTATTTCATATGCTCTCATTTCTGGTTTTTCATCATATGTGAAAACATCTGGTCTTGGCTTGCATATAATCTCTTCCTTTGGATATTTTACATCTTTACATCCATCAAAGAAAAACGTAACATGCTTTAACTTTTCTGCTTCCATTAGCCTTAATTGTGAATATCCGCTTTTTTCTAAATATTCACCCAAATCATTTCTTACTTGTTCATTTTCAAATGCTACGTAAACATTGTCTCCTTCTGGTTCATTTACATATCTTGTCATACAATAGAAACCAATATCTAATTTTTTCTTTCTGTCAAAGTCATTAAATTCTTTATTTGTAAATGCATATAGTAGTTGTATCATTCTGTCATTTCTAAAATTAAACGCTATAATATTGTCTCCATCTTCGATTGTCGTAATCGGCTTTCCATCTTCTAGAATAACAGTTGGCTCCATAAACTCATCAGTTTTATCTTCTTCATACTCTAATTGGAATGCTTCTTCTGTAGATTTAACATTCTTTTCACTTTGACCGAATACAATTGCATTATATGCCATCTCAGTTAAGTCCCAGTTTCTATCACGATTCATAGCATAATATCTACCTTGTATTGTTGCAATTTTTCCTACACCTAGTCTTTCCATCTCTTGCTTTAATCTATTAATATGCCTTGGTGCATCCATTGGTGGTGTATCACGTCCATCTAAATAAGCATGAACAAATACATTCGGAACACCTTCTTTTTTACACATTTTTAACAAACCAAGTAAATGATCGATGTGTGAATGCACTCCTCCATCTGACACCATTCCATATATATGTAACTTACTATTTCTTTCCTTACATTCTCTCATTGCTTTTAACAAAGTTTCGTTTTCAAAGAAATCACCATCTCTTATAGATTTTGAAATTCTTGTAAGTTCTTGATATACAATTCTTCCAGCGCCTATGTTTAAATGTCCTACTTCAGAATTACCCATTTGTCCTTCTGGTAATCCTACCGATTCTTCGCTCGCCTCTAATGTTGCATTTGGATATTGCATAAATATTCTATCTAAATTCGGAGTTTTCGCTTGCTTAATTGCGTTGCCTTCTTCTCCTTCTTTTAAACCATATCCATCCATTATCAATAATACTGCTTTTTGTTTATCCATTACTATCCTTCTTTCTTTTATAGTCTAAACACGATTTAAAGATATGAACATTTTTCATGGTCCATATCTTTATTTATGATTACAATATATTAATCATTATAATTTATTATTTTTGCAAATTCTTCTGGTTCTAAACAAGCTCCACCTACTAGTCCTCCATCTATTTCAGGCATATTGAAGAACCTTTTTGAATTTGTAGCATTAACAGATCCTCCATATTGAATTATCATTTCTTCTGCTATTTTTTCACCATATGACGTTCTGATTTTTTCTCTAACCCATCCTATGATTTCATTAACTTCTTCTTTCTTTGGTGTTTGTCCTGTTCCTATAGCCCAAAGTGGTTCATATGCAATTATAATTTTATGAATGTCATGTTTTGGGATATCTCTTAAAGCTAATGATAATTGAACTATAATTACTTCTTCTATTCTGTTATGAGCTCTTTGCTCTAAATTTTCTCCTATACATACTATTGGAGTCAGTCCATATTCTAATGCAGCTGCTACTTTTTTATTTACAGACCAATCTGTTTCTATAAAAAGTTGTCTTCTTTCAGAGTGACCTACAAGTACATATTCCGCACCAAGATCTTTTATCATTAAAGGAGATACTGCTCCTGTAAATGCTCCTTGTGCTTTCCAATACATGTTTTGTGCTCCGACTTTGATGTTTGTTCCTTTTGTATGTAATACAGCATTTTGTATATTAGTAGAAGGAACACATAATACTACGTCTCCTTCTGCATCTTTCACAAGTGGTTTTAACCTTTCAATATACGGCCCTATCTCACTTGGTAGTTTGTTCATTTTCATATTCCCTACAATAAATTTTTTTCTCATTATTTTTCTCCTCTTCTTTCATACTTTCTTAATTATATTTTTGCAAATTATAATTTGCATATTAATGACCACAATTTCCGCAACATCTCTTATCTTCTAAACACGCAATTCCTGGTAATACTTTTCCTTCAAGAAACTCTAATGAAGCCCCTCCACCTGTTGAAATATGCGTCACTTTATCTGCCACTCCTGCTTTATCTACTGCTGCAGCTGAATCTCCTCCACCTATTATAGTGATTGCATCTAACTCAGCTAAAGTTTTTGCAATAGCTGTAGTTCCTTTTGCAAAGTTTGGAAATTCAAATACTCCCATAGGACCATTCCATACTATAGTTTTCGCATTAACTAATGCACTCTTAAACTTTTCTACTGTCTTTGGACCTATATCTAATCCCATATACCCTTCAGGTATATCTCCTGATTCTGCTATTGTTGTCTCACTGTCATTAGAAAATTCCTTAGCAACAATATTATCTATAGGTAATAATAATTCCACATTTTTTTGTTTAGCAACTTCTAAAATATTTTTTGCTAACTCTAATTTGTCATCTTCACATATTGATGTTCCAATGTCATGTCCTTGAGCCTTAAAAAATGTATATGCCATTCCTCCACCTATTATTAATGCGTCTACTTTATCCATTAAATTTTCTATAACTGATATTTTGTCAGATACTTTAGCTCCACCAAGTACAGCTACAAAAGGTCTTTGTGGATTTTGTACAGCTCCTCCCAAAAATTCTAATTCTTTTTCAATTAAGAATCCTGAAACTGCCGGCAAATATGCTGATACTCCCTCAGTAGAACAGTGTGCTCTATGAGCAGTTCCAAACGCATCATTAACAAATAGTTCAGCTAGTGATGCAAATTTTTTCGAAAGTTCTGCATCATTTTTGGTTTCTAATTTTTCAAACCTTACATTTTCTAACAGAACAATTTCTCCTTCTTTCATGTCTGCTGTAAGAGTTTTTGCTGATTCACCTACTACATCAGTCGCCATTTTTACTTCTCTTCCTAGTAATCTTGAAAGTTCTTCAGCCACTGGTTTTAAAGAATATTTTGGTTCCGGCCCTTCTTTTGGACGTCCTAAATGAGAACAAAGTATAACTTTTGCTCCATTTTGAAGTAAATATTCTATTGTTGGAATAGCTGCTACTATTCTTCTATTATCTGTAATTTCAAGTGTTTCTTTATCTTGTGGTACATTGAAATCACATCTTACTAATACTTTTTTACCTTTTACTTGGATATCTTTAACTGTTTTTTTATTCATACGCTTACCTCTATTTTCTCTACCCTTTACTTGCTATATAACATGTAAGGTCAACTAATTTGCAAGAATATCCCCACTCGTTATCATACCATGATACTACTTTTACAAAAGTATCTGTTAATTGAATTCCTGCTTTACTATCAAATATTGATACACGAGGATCATGCATAAAGTCTGAAGAAACCACGTCTTCATCTGTGTATCCTAATATTCCTTTTAATTCATTTTCTGATGCTTTTTTAATTGCTGCACATATTTCTTCATATGTTGCAGGTTTTTCTAAATTACATGTTAAATCAACTACTGATACATTTAAAGTAGGTACTCTAAATGCCATTCCTGTTAATTTTCCATTTAATTCCGGAATTACTTTCCCTACTGCTTTTGCAGCTCCTGTTGATGATGGAATTATATTTCCTGTTGCTGCCCTTCCACCTCTCCAGTCTTTTTTAGAAGCTCCGTCTACTACTTTTTGTGTTGCAGTAGCGCTATGCACTGTTGTCATTAATCCATCTTTAATTCCAAAATTATCGTTTAGAACTTTGGCTATTGGCGCTAAACAATTTGTTGTACAAGATGCATTAGATACTACATTCATACTTGTGTCATATTTTTCATGATTTACTCCCATAACAAACATTGGAGCATCTGCTGATGGTGAACTTATTATAACTTTTTTAGCTCCCGCTTCTATATGAGCATTTGCTGTCTCTATTGTAGTAAATACTCCTGAACATTCAAGAACGTAGTCTACTCCTTCTGCTCCCCATGGTATGTTTTTCGGGTCCATTTCATTGTATACATTTATTGTTTTACCATTTACAACTACTTTTCCGTTTTCTGCTTTTATCTCTCCTTTGAATTTTCCATGCATAGTATCATATTTTGTCATATATGCCATATACTCAGCATCTATAAATGGATCGTTTACTGCAACTACCTCCACCTCTGCTTTTTCTAAAGCCGCTTGAAAAGCTAATTTTCCTATTCTTCCAAATCCGTTAATTCCTACTCTTATCGCCATCTTCATCTCTCTCCTTTTTTCATCTTAATTCATCTTGCGAATTCTTTTACTCTGCCCTAGATATTCTATAATAAAAAAGAATACTTTTCAAGTATTCTTTTCTATTTTTATGCAATTTATTCGTTTATTTTTTCTTTCCAAATGTTATTTCTTGAAACAAGAAATCTTTTACCATCTTAAAAGTAATTCTTTTATTTAAAAAGTCATTTATCTCATTTTCGATTTTTTGTTGATATGGCGTTAATTCAACTTTTAATTCAAAATATAAAGCTCTCTTAACTTTCGTCCAAAAACTAATCTCTGCAGGCAAATTAGGTACACACAATCTAAATTCTGAACCATTGAAATCTATAGTTTCTTCTGTTCTTTCTGGCATATCTAAATTATATGGACTTATAAGGCCATTTATCGTTGTAGCTACTTTTGCAATGTTTTTTATTCCGCCACTTTGGACTCCTGAACCAACTACCTTTTCTTCCATTTTGTGCCCCTCCCAATATCTTTTCTTTAGTATTTCTCTTATCTTTATACTACAAAAAAGCAGTGGTTTCAACAGTTTCTAAGAATATTTGTATTATATTTCAGTGTCAAAATTGTTACGATTTTATTACATAACCTCCCCTATAAGTTCAAAATTATTTCTCTTTATTATCTTAACAGTAGAAATTTGGTTCTCCAAATTTATGTCATTTGCTTGATTAGAATCGAAGATTCCTACAACAATATAGTTAGTGGTATGCCCTTTAATCTGTTCTCCTTCTCTTTGTTCAAATAAAACTTGAATCTCTTTTCCTACATGCATTTCTAAAAACGTTTTTTCATTTTTTCCCGACAATTCGATAAGTCTTTTACTTCTTTCTTCCTTAATTTTCTCATTCACTTGCTCTGCCATTTTTGCTGCCGGAGTTCCTTTTCTTGGAGAGAATTTAAATATATGCATCTTGCTGAAATTTATCTTTTCTAAAAATCCATATGTCTTTTCAAAGTCTTCTTCCGTCTCACCTGGGAATCCCACTATCACATCTGTAGTCAACCCCGCTTCCGGAAATTTTTCTCTTAGCAATCTCACACTCTCTTCAAATTGTTTCGTAGAATACTTTCTATTCATTCTCTTTAATGTTTTATCATTTCCACTTTGAAGAGAAAGGTGAAAATGATCACATATCTTATCTAGTCTCTTTAGTCTCCTAACAAACTCTTCTGTGATTAGTGTTGGTTCTAATGATCCTAGTCTAATTCTTTTCAGACCTTCAACTTTATTAACTTCTTCTAATAAATCTATTATTCCTATATTAGATAAATCTTTACCATATGATGCTATATGTATTCCTGTTATAACAACTTCCTTTATTCCTTTTCTTACAGCTTCTCTAATTTCATTTACTACACTTTCTGGTTTCCTACTTCTAACTCTACCTTTAGCATATGGAATTATGCAATACGAACAAAAGTTATCACATCCATCTTGTACTTTAATAGATATCCTTGCTCTCTCAGTATGTGCTGTTATCTCAAAATCCAAGAACTCATTACTATTAGGAGTCAAGTCATCAATACTATTTGTTTCTACATCATTCACATATCCTTCAATTATTTCTACAATGTCTTTTTTCTTATCATTCAGTATAACTATCTCAACTTCCAATATTTCCTCTACTTCTTCTTTTGATACTTCAGCATAGCAACCCGTTACAACTACAATTCCTTCTGGATTTAGCTTTTTTGCTTTTCTAATTATCTGTCTCGACTTTTTATCTGACATATTAGTTACAGTGCATGTGTTTATAACATAAATATCCGCTTTGGTTTCAAAACCTACTTTCTCATATCCCTTTTGTGTAAACTGTTCTATCATTCCATTGGTTTCATATTGATTCACCTTACATCCGAAGTGTATAAAATGCCACTCTATTCAATTTATTAACATTGGTTTCTTCTAGCATATCTATTACTCTCTTTCATGATTTATATTATACTTATTTGGTATTTCTTCTTTATCCTTTACCTCTTTTTCTTTCCATAGAATAAGGCGGCTAATAGCCGCCTTACAATTATCTTCTTCTTGTTCTTCCATCTAAACTATCTAAGTTATCTAAGGCTTTTCCTGTCCCTAATGCTACACATGATACCGCATCTTCTGCTATCATAACAGTTATACCTGTTTTTTCTTGTAACAGCTTATCTAGTCCATCTACTAAGCATCCGCCACCTGTCATATATATTCCTTTGTCACTTATATCTGCTGCTAATTCTGGTGGTGTTTTTTCTAATACTGAATGAACTGCATCGATTATAGCCGTTGCCGGTTCTTCTAACGCCTCCATCATTTCACTAGAATATATTGTAAGGGTTTTTGGTAGTCCTGTAACCAAGTCTCTTCCTCTAATGTCCATTTCTACATCTTGTATTTTTGGATACACACAACCAATAGTCATTTTTAAATCTTCAGCTGTTCTTTCTCCGATCATAACATTGTGTTTCTTTTTAATATACTTAACTATTGCTTCATCCAACTTATCTCCAGCTACTTTAAGCGATGTATTCACAACAGATCCTCCTAGAGATATAACCGCTACATCTGTTGTTCCCCCACCTATATCTACTACCATATTCCCACACGGTTTAGATATATCTATTCCTGCACCAATTGCTGCCGCTATTGGTTCTTCTATCAAATATACTCTTCTCGCTCCAGCTTGAGAAGCTGCGTCTACTACTGCTTTCTTTTCTACTTCTGTAACTTGTGATGGTATACAAATCATGATTCTAGGGGCAAAAACAAATTTTCCACATATTTTGTGTATAAAATATTTAAGCATCTTTTCTGTAACTGTATAATCAGAAATAACACCATCTTTCAATGGTCTTGTTGCCACTATGTTTCCTGGAGTTCTTCCAAGCATTTTTCTTGCTTCAGTACCAACTGCTAATACTTCACTAGTTACATTATTAATAGCAACAACTGCTGGTTCTCTTAGCACTATCCCTTTACCTTTTGAGTATGCTATTACAGTCGCTGTACCTAAATCTATTCCTATATCTTGTCCAAATCCGAACATGCACCATCTATCCCTTCTTTATTTGAAATATTTCATTATTGTTACAAATTTGTTGCAATTATATTACAAAAAAAATAAAATAGCAATTGTTTTTTCAAACTTTGCTATTTTTACTATTTGCTATATTATTTGCTATATTAATTACCTAAAAATCAAAAGTTGGTAATGTAATTAAACCTCCACGCCCAGGTCTCTCATCCAGGAAATTTATTCTAACGCTATAGCTATTCCTCACTCCAAATCTTTCTTCAATCATTACAGTTTCATTTGGCTCAAAATTTCTAAGTTCTATGTATCCACTTCCTACATAATTTTCTCTTTCGTTATAAATGATAAATTGAAGATACGCTTTGTCAATTAGTTCTCCTGTGCGATTTGATATCTCACCTTCTACATATACACCAACATCTGTTGCCTCCACTCTGGTCATAACTAGCTGAGGTGACTCAAATGTTATTCTATAATTCAAATTTGTACGTGGCCTATGCATTACAAAATGTGTTGCAATCATAAGAAATACAAATACTGCTCCAATTATTATAAAATACTTTCTAAATTGCTTCATCCTATCCATTACTATTTCTCCTTAATATATGTTTTTAAATTTATTTTTTCAAAAATTAAACTTCGAGGGATAAGTCTAAAGACCTACCCCTCTTTTTTCTTTAGCCCTTAGTCGGGCCAGTTTTGGGGTTCTGATTCTAACCCATCAAGGAAACTCTTTATGGCATCAATTGCTGAAGATACAGGAATCTCTCCTGTACAAACTTGACGGACAAGCGATAAGAATGGTTTTTTCAAATCAATGAAATAGTCCCATTCAAATTCGTGCCGTGCAAAGATGCCTATTTTCTCCTGGATTTCCTCTTCCTTTACTTCTTCAAGTGCACTTAGCAGTAATCTGCTCATATGTTTTACATCATCAAATTCTTTAGTAAAGTTCCGAATGACTTGCATTGCTACTGACAACATATTGTTGCCCCCTTTGCGGGTTTCCCCAAATTTACAGACAGAACAACATCTGTATGCTAAAATTATATTACATTTTCGAGGAAAAGTCAAATTATGTAAAACAGACTCATAGTACTTTGGAGTCTATTATATCAGTTATTTCACTAAAATCATTTATCTCATAATTAGGAATAAATGCATTATCTTCTTTTGTTGTATTGCATTTCACTGTAATCATTCCGATTTGTGATGCAGAAATTAAATTTTTACTCTGGTCATCAACTAGTATCGCTTCAGTTGCAACAACATTGTGCAGCTCTAATATCCTTTGATACAACGCTTGACTTGGTTTCTCATCTTTGAAGTCTTCACTTAGATATATGTAATCAAGTATTTCATGTAAGTTAAATTTTTGTGCAATATAATCCATCCATTTTCTAGGGTGATTTGTTAGAGTAACAATTATATAATCTTCTTTTAATTTGTTAACAATATTCTTGATATCAGTATGAATTTCATAAGTATCTAAATGTTCTTTCTCGATTTGTGATCTATCATCTTTATCACTAGATATGTCTTGCCAGAATCTTTCAATACTAATTTGGCCTATTATGAGCTCTTTATATTTTGAGTAAAAAGTTTCATAATCTACTCTAGGTTCTGTAAGCCTATTATATAAATCCGTTAATTTTATTCTAGATCCATCCACCACATTTGGGAACAATACTCCCATCGTATCAATAACAAGAATCTTTTTCTTTTGCTTTTTTAATATCTCAATAATAGCATTGTCAATCTTTTCAATAGTATAGTTGTTTTCTACAATCTTTATATCCGACCCTTTAGCTTTTTCAATTAAGTATTCTTGATATTGCCACGCCCTATTAATATTTTCTATTTTATAACTAGACCTATTAATTCCCTGACTAGTTCCCAATTTTTGAATGTGCTTTTCTTGGTTCTCAGCAGTCACAACAAAGTGCATAAATTCAATGGTTTTATCAATCTCGATTAAATTAGGAATCAAGTGTATCCCTTCAATTATGATATCTTCTTGCTCTTTTTCGCTCTTTCTACAATAGCGTTTATACCTTCTTGCAAAACTTTAGATTGCTCAATAAACCCTGAAATTTCTTTCAAATCAGGCTCATAGTCATCGAAAACAGCTTTGATAGCTGAATTATGAAGTATAGGACTCTCTTCCTTTGATTTAAATGCTCGCATGATCTCTCTTATATTATCAGTACTAACTATTTGTCCTATATTTAGTTTCTTAGATAATCTCCTTGAGAAAAAAGTTTTACCTACTCCAGGAGCACCACTTATAAATATTAATTTCATTTTAGCTTCCTCCGCTTAACTTCAATTTATCTAATCTAAATACCTAAGATAATTCTCTTCCTAAGTATGTTGAATATATGTAGGTTTCCTTTACATCTTTATTCGTAGAACCTTCTATTGCTCTTTTATATATACTCAATTGCTCTTTGTATTTTTTAATAAGCTTTTCTTCCTTCCCATCTTCGATGTAATTTGTTTTATAATCTACTAATACTATCTTATCATCTTTATCAACGAAGTATAGGTCGACGATCCCTTGCACTAAAATATTTTCTTCTAGATCATTCTTATATATTTCCTTTGCAGGAATATTAATATAGAACGGCTGCTCTTTGAATACTTTCTTTGCTTTTTGTACTCTAGCATATATCTCGGATTTAGTAAACTTCAATATTTGTTTTAAGTCTACAGAATCCGCTTCGTTTCTCGTAAGAATTTCTTTTTGAACAAGACTATTTATGAGTTCCTCTACTCTTTGTTCGTCGTAGTCCAACTTGAAATCTACGTTTTGTAATATCAAATGTACTGCCGTTCCTATTTCTGCGCCCGTTAATTTAATAGTTTTTTCTAAAAATTTAGGTTTTTTAGCTATACTTATCTCTTTATCTTCATTCTCATCATTTGAAATATTACTGTCCATTTTTTCAGATATTTCTGTCACTGAACTTTTACCCTTTACTTGAGTTAATCCTTTATTTGGATATTGCCAGTTTAGCAGTTCCTGAATTTGTATGTACTCTGCCTCTTCCACATCGTCGCTTTTCATTTTTGCCAAGATTCTTATGTCTTCTAGACTTTTTCCTTTTTTAGCTTCTAAATCAGATGTTTCACTCTCTGCCTTTTCAGTATCATTCCCTGCTTTCAAAACATCTTTCTTGCTGTGATAGTTTACATCTAATATGTTTGATATCTCTTTGTTCTGGTTTTTAACAACTAGCTTTAACCAATCCAAATAACATTTTACATTTTTAAGTTCAGATATAAGGATATTATTATTTGCTGGTGAGCTTGAGCTATGATCTTCTTCTCCGCTTTTTGCATATCCCTGTCATTATTAGTTTTTCTTTGCTACGAGTTAGAGCCACATATAATAGCCTCATTTCTTCTGATAGAATTTCGTTCTTCGCTTTTATCTTTATAGCTTCCTTTGCTAATGTAGGATATTCTATTTTTCTTTCATAATTTATATACTTAGGCCCAAACCCAATATCTTGATGTAGTAATAGATTTTCATTCAAGTCTCTCTCATTAAATTGTTTCCCCATCCCGCACAAGAATACAACTGGAAATTCTAAACCTTTACTTTTGTGTATACTCATTATTCTAACGCTATTTTCATTTTCTCCTATTACTTTTGCTGCCCCGAAATCAATAGCCCCTTCACTAACCTTATCTAAATATTGTATAAAATTATATAACCCTTTAAAGCTTGCTTGCTCATATTCTTTAGCTTTCTCGAAAAGTTTTTTAAGATTGGCCGTTCTAATCTCTCCATTATCCATAACACTAACATAACTATAATATCCTGTTTTTTCATATATGTACCAAATAAGCTCATGCAACTTCAAATACTCTTGCTTATCTTGAAACTCTTTGAGTAGTTCTAAAAAGTTATTGATTTTTTCATTAACTTCCTCACTACTATTGATACTTCTTCCGTATCCACAAAAAGCTTCATAATAGCTAACATTCTTACTGCCTAGTCTTATTTCTAATAATTCATTATCTAAAAAGTTTCCTATCATAGATCGTAATACTGTAACTAATGGAATATCATTATTCGGATTATCAATTACTTTCAAAAGGGCCATAATAGTTTGCACTTCAACTTCTTCAAAGTAATTGTTTCCGCTATCTGTGAAAACAGTTATATCCAAATTAGATAACTCTTTTTCATATGCATTTGCAACACCTGTAGTTGTTCTGAGAAGTATCGCTATATCTTTAAACTCTAAATTCCTATACCCTATATTCTTATCATATACTTGTATTTCGCTTTCCAACATCTCTTTAATTTTATACGAAACAAATTTGGCTTCTATTTGTACATTAGTTTGAAGAAGATCTTCCTCATCAAAATCTCCTTCTTCTTTGCTATCTCCCACATCAATTATATGCAGCTCAGGCTTATACAAATTATCATTTGTGTCTCCATCTACTTTATCTATATTCTCCGGATAACTGCTGCCTAAATTCAAGTATTCTTCTTCTGTATACTCAATATCTCCTAACTTTTTACTCATAATGCTTTTGAATATTAAGTTAGTTATATCTAGTACTTCTTTTCTACTTCTAAAATTTTTAAATAGCTTAATCTTCGTCCCTGTTTCCTTTGACTTTTCATTATCCGCTTCTAGATATCTATCATACTTCTCTAAAAACAATTCAGGTCTTGCTTGTCTAAACTTATATATGCTTTGCTTTACATCTCCTACCATAAAGATATTGTTTCCCTTAGAAATAGCCCCCAAGATATATTCTTGAACCAAGTTACTATCTTGATATTCATCTATAGCTATTTCAGCAAATTTTTCTTGATACATTTTAGCTACTGGACTAGCAACACGTCTTCCTTCTTCATCCTTTTTTACTAATATGTTTAAAGCTAAATGTTCAATATCATTAAAGTCTATTATGTTTTTTTCTTCTTTCGCTTCTTGATATTTTTCACCAAAACTTATGACTAGTTTTTTAATAGAGTCTAAACTTTCATGCATCATAAAAATATCTTCTTTGGCTTGTTCAGAAGAGTATATGAATATTTTTTTTACATCTCCATCAAATTTTTTCTTAACTTTATCTCTTACAGCTTTTGCCTCATCTTTTAATTCAGACTCTATCTTCGGACTCCCTGGCCATCTCATAAACTCTACCCTTTGGACTAACTCATATAACCCATCCCATGTGTGTTCCTTTGATAATATCGGCTGAAGTTCATTTATATCATTTTGTATTGTCTCTTCGTACTTCTTTAGCTCTAAATCTTCATTAAGTCTTGTTTTAACGTCACCCAAAGAACTAATATGGCTTTCCACATCTTCTTTAAAAGCTTCTATTAAGATTTGACCCCACTCTGTTTTAGCAAAGTCTAATCCTCTTGACTCAGCTCCTAGTTCTTTATCCCTGTTAAACTTTTCTGCTTGCTCACTTATCCATTCCTCTGGGAAAGGAGCGCTTTGAATAAACTTAAATATCTTTATTATCATGTCCTTTAGATCTTGATCACTTTTATAACTTGTATATGTATTTATCAACTTAAGAAATTCTTCCGATTCTTCTTCATATAGTTCATCAAAAAGCTCTTCTAATACTTCTTGTTTTAATAACTCTATTTCTTCATTATTTCCTAATCTGAAGTTTGGAGACACCTCTATTTCATAAAAATAGTTCTTTATTACATCTAAGCAAAATGAATGTATTGTTGATATGCTTGCTTTACCTAACAATATGATTTGTTTTTGCAAATTTCTATCTTCTGGATTTTCTTCTATCTTTTCATATAGTTTTTCTAAGATACGTTCTCGCATTTCTGCTGCTGCTGCATTTGTGAATGTAACTACCAGTAGTTTATCTATATCTATTTTGTCATCTATAACTTTTTTAACTATACGCTCAACTAATACAGCAGTTTTTCCACTACCGCGCTGCTGCTGCAACTAATATATTAGAATCTTTAGTTTCTATTGCTAATAGCTGTTCTTCAGTCCACCTTGTTCCCATATAGCTTTCCTCCATTTATATATAATACTATATCATAATTTTAAGCATAATAAAATGCATACATGAACAACGTTGTAACTTGTCAAAATCTTGCAAATTATGTAAAGTTATGGTAAAATATATATGAAGACCTGTAGTATTAAGGCCTTCCAAATTTGGGAGGTTTAATCGTGTGTTCACCTCCTACAATTTGAAATACAAAAGAAGGAGGCACACACAATGGGTACTGTTTTAGCAACAGCGGATATTCTTAAATACCTTAGAGTTATTTATAAGGAAGAATACTCCATGACAGAAGTAAAAGGCATACATTACTTCTACCCATCAATAATGGGAGAAAAGGATTTTGTATCCTACCAAAAGCGTTTTAAAGCAGAGAACGAGGCATTTATACAATATGTCTCTTCAGGCTCAAAAGCTATTGTATTAGAACTTACATGTTTGAGTTCAGTAGCTTTTAGCTCTGGCATCGAAGGCGTTAGCGACCTCATAATTGGTAGCTTCGAAATCGTTGCCCATAACCTGACATTCAGCAGCTAAGAATTCAGCTGTTTGCAGAACAAAGGAAAGAACCAGCAAGCCGCTGGTTCTTTCCTTTTCTTAGCACTCTAATTTTCTTGTCACTATCATAATTAATATGCTAATTTTTCATCTAACCACTTTTCTAGTTCGTCTATTTTTACTCTTACTTGTTCCATTGTATCTCTGTCTCTTATAGTAACTGAGTTATCTTCTAGTGTATCAAAATCTACTGTGATACAGAAAGGTGTTCCTATTTCATCTTGCCTTCTATATCTTTTTCCTATACTACCTGCCTCATCATATTCACCCATATATTTTTTAGATAACTGTGCAAATACTTCTTCCGCTTTATCTCCTAGTTTTTTCGAAAGTGGTAGTACTGCAATCTTATATGGCGCTAAGTATGGATGCAATTTTAATACTGTCCTTGTATCTCCTTCTCCAACCTCTTCTTCCTCATAACTATTACATAAGAATGCTAATACTGTTCTTTCAACACCTAATGATGGTTCTACACAATATGGTACATATCTTTCATTCGTTTCTGGGTCTAAATAGTTAAAGTCTTCTTTAGAGTGTTCCATATGTTGTTTTAAGTCATAGTCTGTTCTGTCTGCAATCCCCCAAAGTTCTCCCCACCCAAATGGGAATAGAAATTCTATATCTGTTGTAGCTTTGCTATAGAAAGATAATTCTTCTGGAGTATGGTCTCTAAATCTAATGTTTTCTTTTTTCATTCCTAATTCTAACAACCAGTTTTCGCAGAACTCTTTCCAATACTCATACCATTCTAAATCTGTATCTGGCTTGCAGAAAAATTCTAGCTCCATTTGTTCAAACTCTCTAACTCTGAATATAAAGTTACCAGGTGTTATTTCATTCCTAAAAGACTTACCTACTTGTGCAATCCCCATCGGGATCTTTCTTCTTGTTGAACGAAGTACATTTTTGAAGTTTACAAATATACCTTGTGCTGTTTCTGGTCTTAAGTATAGTTCAGACTGCGAATCTTCTGTAACTCCTTGAAATGTTTTAAACATTAGATTGAATTTTCTTATATCTGTAAAATTTAGTTTTTTGCAGTTTGGACACACTATATTATTTGCTTTAATATATTCCATTATTTCTTCATCCGACATTCCATCTGTTGCTGGCGCACCTGGGGTACCATCTTCAATATTGTTTTCATGCTTCCAGTCTTCTATTAACTTATCGGCTCTATGTCTTGTTTTACAATCTTTACAGTCTATTAGTGGGTCTGAAAAACCTCCTACGTGACCTGACGCAACCCAAGTTTTTGGATTCATAAGAATTGCACTATCTAACCCAACATTGTGTTTGCTTTCTTGAACAAATTTTTTGAACCATGCTTTTTTAATATTATTTTTAAATTCTACTCCTAATGGTCCATAATCCCAAGTATTAGATAACCCTCCATAGATTTCAGACCCTGGGAATATATACCCCCTATGTTTACAAAGTGTTACTATTTGATCCATTGTATTTGCTGACATACTTATACTCCTCCTTTTTGATACAAACTAAAAAACTTCCATTCCTAGCTTGCTCGGCTAGGGACGAAAGTTTTATTTCCGCGGTTCCACCCTAATTGATAGCATATACTATCCTCTTTATTCATGTGTGCTCCAAAGCTCCCCATATCCTCTTATTATTAGTTTACACCTACCACTAACTCTCTTAAAATAAGGATTGATATTTTTTCTTTCTCAACGCACTATTAATCTTTACTTACAATATCATTTTTTTCTTCTAATGTCAATATAATTCCTGTGGTCTTTCATATTGCAATTTCTACATTTTTTCGCAATTATTACAATCTCGCGACAACGGCATGACGGCAATGTGACAAAAGCTGCTTTTTATGTTACCTTCTTGCTGTTTTTTTAAAGTTATCCTCTTTTATGTGGATATTGTGGATAACTTTGTGAATAACCTTAAAATTAAGCTTTCTTGATATTGGTTATCCACAACCATTACTTATTTTTCCAAATAAGTAGTTAGCCAACTATTATTTATACAAATTATGTGTCCAGTATGTTTGTTTGGTAAAACTACATTGTAACTATTGCTATAACAAGAGCTATCTGCAATATAGCTATTGCAGGAAAACCTACTACGAAAAGTGGTTTTTTTGTTTTGTGTCTAAATACATACATCCCAGCGATTCCACCAATCCATCCTCCCATGAACACAAAGGTAAACAATGTTGCTTCTTTAGTTCTTCTATCGCCCATTTTCGCTTTTCTCTTATCAATTAGCATTGCTAAAAATGCTATTAAGTTTATAGCTACTAAGTATATTAATACATATTGATTCAAAAATATTCCCCTCTCTCTCTCCTCATGCTAGCTAATTTAACTATCAGCCCTTACATTAATTCGCTCTACAAATCCTTCTCTGCCATGTTCAAGTGTTACGTTATATCTCATATTACTATCCAAACCATCTGCTCGATAATTCTGTCTGCCACCACCAGCAATTACATCCCCACGAAGTTCAATTCGCCTATCGCTTCGAGAATTGTGCGCATTTACCGCATTAATTAAAGCTTGTATCTGACCCGATGTTTGTGTTCTGTTAGCATAACTTTCCCATTGCATGTTAAACATTCGAACCTCTTGAGTCTCCATTGCATATGTTGCATCATAAACAGCCTCTCCTACAGCATTAAATGTCATTATTCCAACTCCCAATACTAAAAGCATTATAGGAATAAGAATTAGACCAATCGTACCCATTACAATTCCTGCTATCCCCATTGGATTTTTTTCTTTTACTAACCCTAATATTCCAAACACAATTGCTGCTACTGCTATCATCCATGGTATTATAGGAATCCAACACAATACTAATGCTATTATTCCCAAAACTAATGCTGTAATGCTTAGCGCTTTCCCTCTTGGTTTTTTCACATTGGTTTCCACTTTTTCTTCCATATTTGAACTCCTATCTAATTTACTATTAATTCGAAACACTTACTTCAAGTGAAGTAATACGTCCCACATTATTAAATGTCGCTTCAACTATATATGTGTTTTCAGAACTCAGTCTACCACTACTAATATAATGAACTCTATTTCCCTGCTCCATTCTGTGTTCTATTGTAGCGTCACCATCTCCACCAGTTACACTTATCGCAAACTCATGATGACTATTATGCACATTTACAGCATTTATCATAGCCAGTATCTGATTCGCTCTTTGTGGTCTACCCATATAACTTTCCCATGCTCTATTGAACATTGCTATCTCTTGCGCAGACATTTGATCATTCATGTTTGGTTCTTCCGGTTCTCTTCTCCTATCAGATGAGTTAACTTCCCTGTTATCTCTTTCCCTTTCATTGTTATATTCATCTTCTTGCGCTCCGCAAGCAGTAAAGGCTACTAACATTATAAGTACCAATAGTACTAGTCCTATTGTTTTTATCATATCTACTCTCCTTTTCATTTTTCTAATTATATTTTATTCTATATCTTTCCATATTTATTTCAAGAACTATTAGGTGACTTTTTCGTTACAAACTTGTTACAGTTTGCCAATTAGGCAGAAACATGGTATAATATGTATATAATAAAATAGCATCTTCACCGGTAGTTCAGGTGGGGAATGCGAAGGAGGATCATCATGAAAAACACATTCAGGAAGCTCAAGTTGACTTCACGGCAGGTAGCGAACTGGGGGGTAAGAATCTCCCACTTTCTAACCGCAGCATTAATAATTGTCGGCATACCATCGTTTTTAGTCGGTGGCATTTCCTATCAATTTGTAACTGCTGCCACATCACCATTTTGGTACTATTTGGGTCAATTTGGAGGTCTCGCTTTTATATCGGCATTTGGAGTATACCTCTTGCCCGGACTAATAGAAGCACTATGGATCTTCATAAAACTCCCATTTATGATAGTTTGGGTACTCATAGTAGAACCCACTACCAATTTGATTGAATTTATAGTTGCCCGCAAAAAAGCAACTTGCTGCTAACACCCCTCTTTCTGGCCGCTCTCTCTTGACAGAGCGGCCTATTTTCTTGCCTTGTTCACTCTTAGACAAAAATATAGCGGTCATTTGACCGCTATATTTGTATCTAATTAAAGTTAATATATAGTTTTGGGTCTACATGTACTCCATCTCTTAGTATCTCAAAATGCAATTGTGGTTCATCTAAAATTTCAAATGCCGCTGAATTCCCCACCGTTCCTAAACTTTGTCCTCTTGTTACTTTCTCTCCTTCTGAAACAAATTCTGTTGTAAGCAAGTTCGAATATACTGTTCTATATCCATTCGCATGTTCTATAATTATTGTAAGCCCATATCTAGGATCGTTTTTTATCGCTGATACGATTCCTGCTTCCGCTGCCACCACAACAGTGGTTCTTGGCGCTCTAACATCAACTCCCGGATGTGTTATCCATTCTTGTAATGTTGGCGAAAATATAAGATGATCCATTGCAAAATGCCTCACTACTTCACCTTCCACTGGCCTTATAAATTCTAATACTATCTCGGGTTCCGGTTCAGGAACCGCACTTACAGGTATCCCCACTTCCGCAACATCAGTATGCGTATTTATATTCTCTTCATTAAGACTGTTCTCCATAGAATTTAGTGCTTCACTTATACTTCTTCCTAAATCAAAACTAGCTTCCTCAGTTCTGAGTCCTATTTCATTAAAGTCATTTGAAATTGTTCCAGTAATTCTTTCTAATGCTAACAAATTGTCTGTCGTATCCCTCAACCTATTATTATATGATATAAAGGTAACTATAAAAGTTATTATTACAACTGCTAAAACTCCACTAGACAAATATAATAAGTATTTGAAATTTCCACCTCTACCTGTTCTCCTGTGTTCTCTTCTTCCCCTTTTCATTGTAATCATCTCCATTCATTTATCTTAGCTCTATCATTTTCTTAACTTTTAATGATGTAGAATCATTACAGATAAGTTATATGCATAGAGATAAGGATTTCTTTAGTAAAATTATTTCCCTTTTTCGAAAAGATATTCATTTAATTGCCATAAAACTAAATATATATTTATTATCTAATTACACTACTTTCTCTTTCTTGCTTTTGATAATAATGTATAGTAAAATAAGTTAAATTAAAACGTGAGGGGAGTTAATGTTATGTGGGCAGCCCTTATTATTGCCGGTACACCGATTTTGATAGTGTGCCTTAGTTTTTGGTTGCATTCTCTCTTGGTTCACAAACCACGGGGAAGTTGTGCGGCTGTTCTAACTACGACTCTTTTTCTAATAGCAGTTATTTTACTATTAGCATCTGAGTTGGGTTGGCTCCAGTCATTTTAATTTTTGCCCCAATTTTGGGGCATTTTTTATGTCTCTCTGCTTATATATCTACTATTTCAACTCCGCTAAAGAAGTGTTTTATAATCTGCTCATAGTTCATACCTTGTCTCGCCAGACTGTCTGCTCCTGTTTGGCTCAACCCAACGCCATGCCCATATCCTCTTACATCAAACCTTACATTTTCATCTGTTATCTCTACTATGAATCTCGCTGATCTAAGCCCAAAAATTCTTCTTGCTTCTACTCCTGACAGATTTATATTTCCAAACCTTATAGTTCTTACTCTTCCCCCAGCTGTATATTCTAATATTTCAATAGGTCTTTCTTCTTCAAAGTTAATAGCAATATCACCATGATGTTCTCTTATTTTCTGAATAACTTCTTCTTTTGAAAGAACTACCTCTGAGCTATACTGTGTATATGCATATTCGCCACTAGTTTCCACTGCTTGAAGGTAAGGATGATTTCCAGGTCCCCAAACATATGCAATTGCTTCTGTTTTTCCACCACTATTTGCATGATAGAAGGTTCCTGCCGCTCTTCCTTCAAACATAACTATTTTACCTCTTGTATCATTTACACTTCTTACAATTCTTTCCCAATTACTTTCTCTTTCTTCTTCATTCCACCTCTCAAATCTTTCTTCTTTAGATATCCATGCTTGACAACATGCAAAGTTGTCACAGATATCAGCATTTTCATGTGTTCTACTATTAGTCGCCGTAAATATTGTATATGTCCTTGCCGCTATCGCTTGTGCTTTTAATGCTTCTTCATGAAAACTTGCTGGCATCTCACTTGCCACCACCCCATACAAATACTCTTCTAATGGAACTTCTTCAATTTCTCCGACTAGCCGTCCTCAATAGTCTAATCGTATTAAATTCTCCATACTCATTTCTAGTTATTGCTATATACTCTTCACTTTCAAACTTTTCTTCTGCATCCATATTCATTACATCTTCTGTTCTCATTCTAGTAGTAAATAATATCGGAATTAAGAAACATATTAGTATGAAAGATATAATTGTTAATACTATTTTTCTCAATCTTATTGCCCCTCCCTCACGAATATATCTTTTTATCTTTAAACACTGATCTTACTTCGCATATTCTGTAAAATCTTTTTCTCTAATCTAGAAACTTGCACTTGAGTTATTCCTAAAATTCTAGCAACCTCAGTTTGCGTTTTTTCTTTATAATACCTAAGTAAAATTAGTTTTCTATCCCTCTCTTCCAAGTCTTTTATCAACTTATTTAAACACAGCCTATCTATTAAGAGATTAGTTTCATCTTTTTGTACATTTATTTTACTTAACTTGCTTTCTCCACCCTCTTCTTGATATATCTCTTGATCTATTGATTCGACTTGTCTCTTACTGTCCATTGCCATTGCTATTTCTTCCTTAGTAACTTCGAGTTTTTTCGCAAGTTCTCCCAAACTTATTTCTCTTCCTGTTCTATCTAGATATTCTTTTCCTACTACTTCTATTTTTGCCCCTAGCTCTTTTAAACTTCTACTGACTTTTATAGGTCCATCATCTCTTATGAATCTTTTAATCTCACCTAATATATATGGGACTGCATATGTAGATAATTGTAGCTCTAATTCTGTATTAAATCTTTGTACTGATTTTATAAAACCGTATAGCCCCTACTTGGTATAACTCTTCGCCGCGAATACCCTCTTCCCAGAAATCTCTTTACAAGGCTCCATATTAGTCCAGAATTTTCTTCTACTACTTTTGCTAATGCTTCTTCATCTTTGTCTTGAGCTTGCAATATATCTTTTGTAGTTATATTTCGCATAAATTCTCCTTTGCAAGTAATTCTTCTGATTTAAGATATTTCTAATTCAAGATTTTCTTCAATTGCCTCTTTGTACTTAATCTCTTTTCTCATTACTATTTTCGTTCCGAATACCAATAGTAGACTCCACCTCAATCTCATCCATAAAGCTTTCCATTATAGTGAAACCCATCCCTGACCTTTCTAATTCTGGTTTAGATGTATATAAGATTTCTCTTGCTTTGCTTATATCTTCAATTCCTTTTCCACTATCAAATATTTCTAACTCTAATAAGTTTCCAAATATCCTGCCCTGTATTTTGACAATTCCTTCTCCGCATTCATATCCGTGAATTATTGCATTTGTTACTGCCTCTGATACAGCTGTTTTTATATCCGCTAATTCTTCTATTGTTGGGTCAAGTTGTGCTACAAATGCAGCTACTGCAACTCTGGCAAAAGCTTCATTACTTGATCTGCTACTGAATTCCAATTTCATTTCATTTTCATAAATATTTTCCAATTTTCTTCCTCCCTTTTGAGTACGCTTACTCTACTCTTAAATATGTTTATTTCTATGCAGTTATTTGTTCTGTATTTTCTACAATTGGTATGATTTTAAGAACACCCGACATTTCAAATATCTTTTTTAAATTAGGTCTTACATTTGTCATATACAGTTTTCCTCCGCAACATGGCAATCAACTTATATCTCCCTATTATCATTCCTATGCCACTACTATCCATAAAAGTAACTTTATTAAAATCAAAAATAGCCTTTATCGGCATATTTTTCTCTATCTCAAAATCGGCTCTACTTCTTATTCTATTAGCTGTATGATGGTCAATTTCTTCTGTTATTTCCATAATTAGTAGCTTGTCCACAGTGTTATATGTAACTTTCATCTAAACTCCTCCTTTTGCTCTACCTATATGTATTCTCCATTTGGTAATATTTCCCTTTGTCGAAAATTAAGAAGTTTGCACAAAAAAATGGGGCAAAAGACTTTTTCAATTCTTCTACCCCAACTATTGATTTTGAATCTATTAAGTTATGAAAAAAAGCATGCTCGATTACAATCGAGCATGCCTTTTTTCTTCTTGCTTTGTTACTTAGTAGTTAGGAGATGTCTATTCGATGCCATATACTTTGAGTATATCTATCATTTGGCCTCGTCACTATAAACACATAGTATCTTCCAGGAAGTAATCCTGTGAAAGTGTGTGATGTTGTACCAGGTACTCTGTTCGCATGATGACGTATATCATTCCAACTCCATGGAGCTTGAATAATATATATATCATAACTTGCTACTCCAGGAACACTATTCCAGTTCACTGTCACATTTCTCCCACTAACATTTACTCCTGTTATTACTGCTCTTGCCGGTGGTCTTACTTCAAATGTCCGCCAAACACTTTGGATATATCTATTATTTGGCTGAGTCACTATGAAGACATTATATTCTCCATTAGCTACTCCGGTAAAAGTGTGGCTTGTAGTTCCTGGGGGCCTCACTGCTTGGTGACGTATGTCATTCCAGCTCCATGGATATTGGATAATATATATCCTGTATCCTTCTCCTCCAGGGACACTATTCCAATTTACTGTCACTCTTCCATAGCTTGTAGCATTAACAGATGTTATTACTGCTCTGTCTGATGTGACTACTTCAAATGTGTGCCAAACACTTTGAATATATCTATTGTTCGGCTCAGTCACTATGAAGACATTATATGCTCCACTTGCTACTCCTGTAAAAGTGTGGCTTGTACTTCCTGGGGGCCTGATTGCTTGGTGACGTATGTCATACCAGCTCCATGGATATTGTAATATATATATCCTATACCCTGCTCCTCCGGGAACACTATTCCAATTTACTGTTACTTCTCCAGTATTTGTAGTATTTACAGATGTTATTACTG
>Ga0123355_10000679_pt1 | contig 46281 bp, 39 predicted proteins | sample TergutEmb28metaG_3_FD_89872 | JGI IMG/M metagenome (GOLD analysis project Ga0123355, IMG submission 89872) | Embiratermes neotenicus P1 segment gut microbial communities from Petit-Saut dam, French Guiana - Emb289 P1 | ecosystem: Host-associated > Arthropoda: Insects > Digestive system > Gut ...
CCTGGTCTTCAAAACCTGTGAGAGTGGTTAGTAGCTGCTTAGGTGGGTTCGATTCCCACATACTCCCGCCAAAAATTACGGGGCTGTTTAGCGCTAATGCAATGCATTTGCGCTAAACAGCCCCTTTTTATGTGCCGGTATAAAATAAATGTTTAGCCTTAAAACCCATTCTGCCGCAGGGCCTCGTACAGCACAATCCCGACCGCGACCGACAGGTTTAGCGAGCGGGCATCACCTACCATGGGTATGCTTACAATATGGTCGCGGTATTGGTCTAAAAGCTGTGTGGGCAGGCCGGTGGTTTCGCTTCCGAAGACGATATAGTCGCTTAGGGTATATTGTACGTCTGCGTAGGTTTTGGTGCCGCCTGTTTCTACCAGGTGGATGCGGGTGTGGGGTATGTTGTCTATAAATTGCGCGAAATTATCATACTCCTGTACATCAACTTTGTGCCAGTAGTCCATACCGGCACGCTTTAATGATTTTTCATCCAGGTAGAAGCCGTAGGGGCGGATTAGATGCAGTTTTGCCCCGGTTACAAGGCAAGTGCGGCCTATTGCGCCTGTGTTGTGGGGGATTTCCGGTTGGTGTAATACAATATTCATTGGTACTCCTTTATTTAAGCTAAGTTAATACCTAGTTCCAGGCAAACATTTTCCCATATTTGTACAAAAGGGGAATACAGCAATTACACTTTAAAACGGTCCCGCCCGAGCCGAAATCGCGAACGCTTCAACGCGATTTTGGCGACAGGCGGGGCCGATTTAAACGTGTAATTGCTATAACATTCGCCTCAAAAGCAGTGGTTTGGCCCGGTATTTTAGAGAATCTTTTGGAATGATAATTGGAAAGAAAAAATGCCACCTGACGAAACATAGCATCTAATTCTTTGTGTCGGCGATTATGTGCTTTTGCAAATCCATCAGTTTCTTAATATGTTTCAACATTTCATCATCGGGATTTGCTAATTGAAATACGTTGCAACAGGCGTTATCAAAGTCTTTACCAAAAACCGTTCTGCGTCCCCCTCCTGGAGAGCCGCAACCGCCGCAGCGGATACATTTCCATACATTGGTACGGGCAAATTCTTTCACATCTTCACCCACCGGAAAACCATCGGGTTCATATAAATCATCGTCATTTTGCCAGAAGCAGAGATTCCATGAAGAGGTTGGATCGTATACAAAGCGGTTACCAGCCTCTTCTATCATCTGGCGGATTTTGCCTAGCTTTGCTTCGTCCAGTGTGGATTTTGAAATGGCAAAAAGGCATGTGAGCTCACCCATGTAATAGAACTCCGGGTGATAATCAAATGTCCACTCTCTTCCGCTTTCCTTTAAGTAAGCGAGCAATTCTTGTGCAATTCGTAAGTTTTGGCCCTTCAGATACGTTCTGACTTCGCTCTCGATTTTTGCGAATACCTCTGTTTTGTTGTTTTCTGACATTGTGTAATCCTCCTGAAACCAAGTATGTTAGACATCGACCATATTATATAAATGGCCCTATCAGCTAAGACAGGGCCATTTATTATACGTTATACCATTCGGATAGCAGACGGCTTACTGTCCCCGGTTGGCTGGCAAGCTCATAAAAAATTCCTGAAATTTTGCCGACAAGTCCGGCGGCATATAGGTCTACGCCAAAAGTGCTTTTATCTGACAATATTGGCTGCAAGTCAACGGTTTTGGCGCTTTCGCCTAGCACTAACCCTTCAAGAGGAAGAACCGCCGCAGGCAGTTTAGGGTCGGGGCTAAGGGGCATAGTCGCTCCGGTATCGTCAAACCCCATGCGGAAGCGTAACCATAGAGCAATAAAGCGCGGTATTGCGCTAAGCCCGGCAACGTCCAGCCCTGCGGCTGTCCGGGAACTAAGAGTCACGCCAAAACGGACAGGTATCTTTTGTGATGCGTCCATGTTAATACGGGCTGGAGTGTCTGGGATAAATGGATTGGGGAAGCGCTTAGTGACCACTTCGTGTAAGAAATCCTGAGGATTTATAATGCCAGGGTTGGCCACGACGGGCATTGCCTCTTCGGCGGCGTGGTTTATCAAGGCTACCAGGCGCTTATCTTGCATGCAAGCCGCGATGGTGGGGTAGCCCAGCAAAGTGCCGCATACTCCCAAAATTGTGTGCAAAGGATTAAGGCAGGCACAGACTTTCATCTGGTCGGCCTTGCGCACGGTTTCCCTGTCTGTTAAGTAAACGCCTTGGCCTACAGTTTTTTCGAAGGGTGGGCGGCCATTGGGGAAGGCGTCTTCTATCACAAGGTACTGTGGGCTTTCCGCGTTTACGAATGGGGCTATGGTGGTGTGCTTAGCGGTTTGGGTTATTTCTGTAGATATAAATCCTTCTGATGCCAGTATTTCCGTAACTTTAGGCGAAGGTGAAGGTGTGATTTTGTCTATCATGGTCCAGGGGTAGGATTGGGCCTGTACATATTCTATAAAGCCTGCCGGGGCCTGTTCGTTTTCACGCCATTTTTTAGCAATTGCGGCAACGGCTTCGGCTACTCTTGTGCCGTTTTCTGCAAAATTATCCATTGCTACAAGGGCTAATGGCGGCCATCCTACTTGGTATCGTGTCAAGAGCCCGGCGGTCACTTGCTCCATCGCGGTTACGGCTTTCTCCGGAGAAGGGCAGATATTTGTGGCGGCATAGCCTTTTTCTGTTATCGTGAAACTGATTATTTGTAGGCTGGGCTGGGCTATTACCTCGCAAAGCCGTGCTAAATCTGAGTGGAAGGCATCGGCTACGCTTGCGATTACGCGCTTTTTAACACTTCCGTCTGCGCCCAGGCTTACGGCCAGAGTCAGGTTGTCGTACGGCGTAAACGACGCAGGGATTATGCCTTCGTCGTATGATTCATAAACGACTATACCGGTGTCTACATGGCCGGCTTCTAATAAGCCTTGCTGCAACCCGGCCAGGAAAATACGAAAGATATTGCCTGCCCCAATGTGTAGCCATGTTGGGGCGTCTTTGGTGCGCTGGGTCATGGCTTCTATGTCGAAGCCGGGCAGCTTGTAGCTTGCGGGCCAGTCACTTGTGCGGCGTAGGCTTTCGCGAGTCAAATTAAGTTTTTCCATGTTGCCCTCCTTATCGCCCATTAAGGGCATCGTCCATCGACTAAATATGTGTTAAGTGTTACTTTACCGATTGTGACAAAATCATCAAAACCGGTTAGCATATTTTGTTGCCAGTATAAATGAAGGATAGTCAACCACTCACACCTTGTCAAATGTTTGACACCGTATCCCCGATATGAAATACTGCCGTGATAACAATTTCCCGTAAGGATGATTTGATGAGCGCAAAAAAAGCCAAGTATGACCTGACCCAAGGCCCGATTTTACATAAGTTAGTAGCACTATCCTTACCTATAATGGCTACATCTTTTATGCAGATGGCATATAGCCTCACGGATATGTTTTGGATGGGGTGGCTTGCCGGCGGAGAAGCCGTGGCAGCAGTGGGTACTGCCTCCCAGTTTTTGTGGCTTTCTATGGCGTTTATGGTCATAGGGCGTATGGGTGGCGAAATTGGCGTATCACAAAACATGGGCCGAGGCGATACCCAGGCGGCAAAAAGCTTTGCGCAAAACGCCTTTATTATTGCTATTGTGCTTGGTACCCTGTATGCCGCAGTAATGATTATAGGCAATGGGCCGCTTATAGGGTTTTTTAGAATCGACGACGCGCAGGTTGTGAGTGAGGCCCGGCAGTACCTGGTTGTTTCTGCACTTTCTATCCCGTTTATGATGGCGCACAACGTTGTAACCGGGTGTTATAATGGCTTTGGCAATACAAAGATACCGTTTTATATAAATTCGTTTGGTTTGTTGCTTAATATTATTATCAGCCCGATACTTATTTTTGTGCTGGGGCTAGGGATTGTGGGCGCGGCGGCAGGTACGGTTGTGGCCTCTATTGTAAACTTGGCACTTAAGATATGGGCAATAAAATATTATAGTGGTCGTCCCTTTGATGACTATGCTATTTTTAGTAAAATTGACCGGGATAGGGTGAAGCAGATATGTAAGTGGGGCTTGCCTGTGGCTGCAGAATCAGCACTGTTTACTATGTTGTTTATGGTGGTTTCGCGGCTTATTTCAGATTTTGGTGTTAGCGCTATTGCGGCTCATAGGGTGGGCTATCAGGTTGAGGCGCTGTCTTTTATGGTTGGTGGCGGCTTTGCTATGGCCTTTGCGTCCTTTGTGGGGCAGAATTATGGCGCAAAAAAATGGAGCCGTTTGCATAGCGGCTCACGTGTATCATTGATCGTTATGGCTGGTTATGGTGCTCTTGTTACTGTTGTGCTGTTTGTATTTGCCGACCCGCTTGTTCGCATCTTCTTGGATTGCCCATACGAGATACAAATGGGGGGAGATTATCTTAGGATAATTGCGCTTACGCAACTGCTTTATTGTATGGAGGGTGTAGCAGTAGGGTCATTTAGAGGGCGCGGGCTAACAATCAACCCTTCTATTGTAAGCATCAGCAGTAATGTGCTGCGGGTTATTGTTACGTATGCGCTAGCGGCTACGGCGCTGGGTATTACCGGGGTGTGGATTGGGATTGCCGTGGCTATGACCTTTAAAAGTGTATGGCTGCTGGTATGGTATAGATTTAATGTGCGGAAACTGCCACGTGAGGATAGTGTTGAAGAGCAAGTGCCTGTGCTATAATATGGCAGAGCCGCAGTAGAAAAACTATGTAGGGGCAAAAACAAATGACAAAACATCTGGACATATTATACAAGCAAATAGACGGCATAGATCTCTATCTAGATTTATATATGCCCGAGAATGAAACAAATCCGCCCCTGATAATGTGGATACACGGAGGGGCGTGGATGTATGGGGATAGGAAGTCACCTATTATGCTGTGGCAGGTCGAGCGCGGATATGCTTTGGCTTCTATTGAATATCGCCTGACGGGCCAGGGGATATTCCCGGCTCATATTATCGATTGTAAAGACGCGCTAATTTACCTTAAGAAAAACGCCAGCATATACGGATATGATGCCGATACGATTATTGTCGCGGGGGATTCTGCCGGCGGGCACTTGGCGGCGTTAATGGGTACGTCCAGTGGCCACGCGGACTGGGAGCCTGAAGGTGCGGATTGTTCGGTGCAGGCAGTTGTAGATTATTACGGGCCGACATGTGCGGGTAAAGATTGGCCCGGTTTACTGGAAAATGACAAAGGGCTTTCTGACCCTAACTCTGTACAGTCGCAAATGCTTGGCGCGTATATATTTAGCATGCAGGGCCTGGCAAGAGCGGCTGTCGCAAGCCCTCTTACTTATATAGACGGCTCGGAGCCGCCGTTTTTGATATTGCATGGCGACGCGGATGAAATTGTGCCGTACAAACAGAGCGTATATCTGCGCGACGCACTGGAGGCGGTAGGGGTGCCTGTGTCTATGCATCGTGTACATGGGGGCGGACATGGGTTTCGTGGGGTTGATATAAACGCTGTTGTGGATGCTTTTCTTGATTATTACAGTAAATTAATCCGAAAGGGGATTGAACAATGAAAAAAATGGTATCTACATTATTAACAGAAGAGCGGTTTTGGGAGATTCTCGAAAATTCTAACAAAGGGAAAGATTTAAAAGCCGAGCTTAGCAAGCTATCACAGGACGAAATATTTGGATACAAGTATTGGTGGGATTATTTTCACGCGGAATCCTATAACCAAGCGTTATGGGCAGTAGCTTATACTGTGCTTGGAGGATGTGGTGATGATGGTTTTGACTACTTCCGTTTTTGGTTGGTCACGCGGGGGAAAGATGTGTACAAAAAGGCTATTCAAGAAGCGGATAGTCTTTGTAATGAATTTGACTGTCTGACCGATGACGAATACCCCGAGTGGGAAGATGTTAGCTATGTGCCAAATGAAGTTTTTGAAGAAAAATGGGGTAAGGATTATTATGAAGCAGAGGACGAGGCGCAGGAAAACATAGCGTTTATTGATACGCCTCGCCCCAAAATTGATTTTGAATGGGATGAGGATAACGAGGAATCCATAAGAGCTGTATGCCCAAAAACATTTGACAAATGGTGGGGCAACGATAAGTTTTAGAAGCTGTAGCGTTTATATGTTTGGAGTCAAGAGTGTTGGAGCATTCGCCCATGTCAGCCCCATTTCTGATGGTAACTGTCCATGGTTAAAGCAGTCTGTCAGCTGCAAATGCAGTTGCGGTATATAAGTGCGTTCTTCTTCGCTGTTGATAACAACATGGCTTTTGGGGAATGGATGCGTAGGGACTTGGCTAAAAATCGCGTCTATAAGCGTGGTAAATGGCTTTACCGTGCGTAGGGTACATACGTAATCGCCTTCGCCACGTATGGCCTTGGCTGTGTATGTGAATTTGTTAACCATGCCGTCACCTATGGCCGGGCCAAGTCTCTCTACACGCCCATCATGGTGGTGGATGGTGCAGACGCTTTCCCGGTCGTATACATTTACCATGATTACGGCTTTTTCCAGCTCGTAACGCATTATGGGGTCAAGGTGATAGTTGGTGGCGTGGGACGCGATAAACATCATCTTTGCCCCGCCTACTTCCCCGCGCAGCGCACAGGTATCAAAAGATTGTATATCGTTGGCGCGGTAGGTTTCTACATAAGTATTTTGTAAGTTTGCGGAGTCTTCCATTGTGCTACCCAGCAGAAACAGCATATTTTGTATGTGGTGAGCGCAGGCATTGGAAACAACTGAGTCGTGTACAGGCTGCCCGTCATCCATTGTTACGCGCCCTGCCCAGTTGTTTCGTTTGTAATACTTCCACACCCTGGGCCAGCTGGTAAGGCCTTTGAAGAAAACTGGGCGGCCTAGTTCCCCGGCTAAAATACGCGCTTTTAGGGCCAGTATAATTTCTGAATAACACCACTGAAATGCTACAGATAGGGTCTTGCCTGCGGCGGTGAATTTCTGTTCTAGTTTGATAAACTCGTCCATTGTCGGAACTAGCGGCTTCTCGCATAGTACATGGCTGCCACCTGCCAGGGCCGCAAGGCAGTGCTTGTAGTGCAGGAAGTGGGGCGAGGATATGAAGACCAGGTCGGCGGTTTGGCCTGTGGCGTAGAAGTCCTCAAGTTGGTTGTAGATGGGGATACTGCCGTTTATGCGGTCATAAATGCGTGAATTTTTTGCATAGGGGTCTATCACCGCTACTAAGTGTACGCCGGGGGCTTTGTTATCCAGGAGAGTCTCGGCGTGGATCGCGCCAAAACCGCCTACACCTACTAGGATGATGCTTGTTGGGTTTGTCATGTGTCGTCACCTTGGTTTTCGTGTTTTTTTGTATTTATATTGCTCGTCATTGTAGGTTAAAGTGGAGAGTAATATGCTTCTGTGCTATTTATCGCTTTTACCAATATGATCAAAACCGGAAATATCGCTTTTATCGGTATCATCAAAACCGGTAAAGCCAGCACCTAATTTCTAAGCTGTGTAAGGCACCTTCAATTAGTTCCAGTGTACCATGTATCCGGTAGCAATTCCAATATATAGAACCCGCCTTCCAAAAAAGGCTGGGCCAGTTCGTCTCGTACGCGCACGTAAATTGTACATATATCGGTGAACTGGGTATCCAAAGTCTCAACTCCCCATTTTTCGAAATTGTACTTAGCCTTATCATACTGCGCGTAATCGCATGTTACGCGGTAGTATTTATAAAAAACCAACTCTTCCGGCCCTGCGGCTTCCATCGTGCCTTTGGCGGCTTTGGTGTAAGCGCGTACTAAACCGCCGGCCCCCAGCAGTGTCCCGCCAAAGTACCGGGTTACAACACATACGTAATTTATAACCCCTGTCTTTTCAAATACATTAAGCACTGGCATGCCAGCAGTGCCGCTTGGCTCGCCGTCATCGTTAAAGCGTATGATATTGCCTTCTGTTACCGAGTATGCAAATACATTATGATTAGCGCCTTTGTGGGACTCGCGTACACCGGCAATTACTTCGCGCGCTTCGGCTTCTGTCTTTACCGGTGCGCATAGCCCTATGAAGCGGGAGCGTTTTTCTTCCAGTTCGTAAATGCCTTGTGCGGGTAAAATTAGTGGCATGATTTCCTCCAAGAGTTTACAATAGCTACGGGCTATCCGATTATACATGATGTTACTGCGAAAGGATGATACAAATGAAACGAAAATTTACATTACCCGGCCAGGCAGGCCATGAGACTCTAACATTAGAACTTGCCAAGCGCTGGGGCGCTGATGTAATACGCGATAGCGACGGTACCGCGCTTTCGGAAGAGATACTCGAGGCGGGGTATGAGATATACTCCACCATCTGCCCAATAAGGGAGCATAACCCTTGGATACGCCAAAACATGCATGCGCGTCAGCAGACCTTCTTATGTACGGCGCCTATAACGGCTACGAGCAATGAGCTTAATATACGCCTGATGGACGGGTTTTTCGAGGGGCAATTTAGTGTAAATGACAGCGCAAACGCTATGCCATATTGGCAGGTCTATGACCGTACAGCAGATACACTGTTGCCGGTGAGCGACTGGCACTACGAAAACGGCGCGGTAACCATACGCACCCAACCATACCGTCAATACACTGTAAGCTTCCTGGCCTGGCGGGACTGGGAAGAGATTTCTATGTACAACCATACAACTAATAATTGGGACAAAGAACGGCTGATGCAATTAAACCCCTATGCCCCCGGCGCGCAAGAATATCTGAGAGAATGGTTTGTAGAATGGTGCAAGACCCACCCTCACTCCAATGTCGTGCGGTTTACGGCGCTTTTTTATAATTTTGCCTGGATTTGGGGTGCAGACCCGCGCAATCGCCACCTTTTTACAGACTGGGCCAGCTATGATTTCACCGTTTGCCCGGAGGCTTTGGATGATTTTTGCGCAAAATACGGCTATCAGCTTACGGCGGAAGACTTTGTGCGGCAGGGCAAGTATTGCGCAACCCACCGCGTACCAAGCCAAAAGAAGCACGATTGGATGGACTTCATAGGCGCGTATGTGCGCCGGGCCACCCGGGAGCTTGTGGACATAATCCATGCCGCCGGTAAAAAGGCCTATGTATTCTACGATGACAGCTGGGTAGGGATGGAGCCCTATAGCGGGCATTTCCACGAGATGGGCTTTGACGGGCTGATAAAATGTGTATTCTCTGGTTACGAAGCACGGATGTGCGCCGATGTGGATGTGCCGGTTAAGGAAATACGATTCCACCCATATTTATTCCCGGTAGGGCTGGGCGGCGCGCCTACGTTTTCGCCCGGTGGGCGGCCCGGAGAAGATGCGCTTAACTACTGGATAAACGTACGGCGTGCGCTTTTACGTAAAAAAATAGACCGCTCTGGCCTAGGTGGATACCTAAGCCTTACAGATGGCTATCCCTGTTTTATAGAAGCTATGGATCAGATTTTGGCGGAGTTTGAATCTATTTCCGCACTGCATGACAGCGGCGCGCCTCATGTGTTTAAGCCTAAGATTGGGATTTTGCATGCCTGGGGGGCTTTGCGCACCTGGACGCTTTCAGGCCATTTCCATGAGACAGACGGGCATATGTTGATACATGTACTGGAGGCCCTGTCTGGGTTGCCATTTGATGTGAAATTCCTGTCCTTTGAGGATTTGGCGGACGGGGTGCCCGAAGGGATTGACATAATTATTAACGCTGGCGAAGCCGGAAGCGCCTGGAGTGGCGGCTCATACTGGCAGGATGCCAATCTAATAGGAAATCTAACCGCGTGGGTGCATAATGGCGGCGTGTTTATGGGCATTGGCGAGCCAAGCGCCTTGCCGGGTTATGGCACGTACCTGCGCATGGCTCATGTGCTGGGTGTAGATATCGATAATGGCGAGAAGGCCTGCCACGGGCGGTGGGCTTTTGAAGCCAAAGATGCGGAGGGGTTATTACCTGATGGTTATAATCCGCTATCCCGCAAAGGCGTATATTTGACGGATGGCGCGGCCAAGGTGTTTGCAGCAACAGATGACGAGCGTCCTGTTCCAACTGTTACTGTTAACACTTTTGGTGCGGGCACAGGGGTTTATATCGCGGACTTTGCATTGGGAGCACAGGCTACCCGTATGTTACAAAACTTGCTGCTGTATGCTAGTACGGGGGCGGTATTTACGGATGCTGTTACAGATAACCCTCATGTTGAATGCGCTGTTTTCTCGCAGGGGATGGCATGTATCAACAACTCGCACATCGTACAAAAGGCTAGTTACATGTGGAAAGGTACAAGCTATACTGTAGAACTTGCGCCATATGCTATGGAGCTAAAAAAGCTGTCATAGTCTAAAAAGTGGCAATAATTTTGCATAATATCGCAAAAATTAAAGGATCGCTTTTATCCAAAATGACAAAACCACTCGCTAATTTTGCGATTGCCAATAGCTGCTAGCACGGGCATATTAAAAATGCATGGCTTGAAAGCTATTAAGATAATAAGAAGCCAAGCGGTCTAACTAAGTTCTTAATTTTTTATTTTAGGAGGAAAAATTTTTATGGCTAAAACCAAAACTATCTGCCCCCTGTGTAGCGAAAAATCAAAAAGCGAAGGCGTACCCGCTTCATGCCCTATTTGTAGTTTTGATTTGCAAGAGTCGCAAAGTGAAACGCTTATAAAAAAGGCAAAGTGTAGTCTAACGCCTTTGGGAGATACAGTGGTAACACAAAGCAGCATATTGCTTTTGACTAATAAGCGAATATTTTGGCTTGGCGACCCAGTTACCACCATTCGTATGTCTAACCGCGCTACACCGGTATTTATGCGATGGTTGTTTCCAAGTCCGAAGCAGATAAGAGTTTCATATCGTCTTGATGAAATCATAAACATAGAAGTAAAGAAAAAAGGACCACTTAAAGCTCTTATAATGACAGTAACTGGCGATATTGCGGTTGTATTAGATGTAAAGCGCAAATACAGACAAGAGTGGATAGACGCAATAAACGACGCGAAAAAGCGGTTTGTTATTGATAACGTTTAAGAAGCTATGCTTATAGCTTCTTAAACTATGGTAAAAAAATGCCCCTACATCCAATTAACCGATGCAGGGGCATTTACTTAAAGTCATAACAAGCAACTAGTTAGGCTGTGGGCCATCATCTGTGCAGCATTCGGTGTTGGTATTGCAGCAGCAGTTTTCATCGTCGCAGCAGCATTCAACTTTTTCTAATGACTCGCTGATGGTACACGCCAAATTTTCTAGCGCACATGCGGCTTTTTCCAGCGCGGTTTGGCTGGCTTTTTTAATTTTTGGTTCCACATCTTTATAGAAGACATGTACTTTCTCGCCTACTTCTTTGGCAAGCTTGCCGCATTCTTGGGCAAAGCGCTGTAGCTTATCTTCTACGTTGTCGCGGGTTTCTTTGCTCATAAAACCAGGGCCTTTACCCAGGGAATCCAGCAGCATTGCCGCGTCTTCGGCTGTGATTTTACCGGCTTCTAGTAGATCCAGTACGCGCATTTTTTCGTTGTTCATAGTTTTTCCTCCATTCATGATTGGCTTATATATATTATTGCTTATAAATACGGCTTGATATTCAAAAAGTCTACGATATCCAAAATTGTCTTCTTTATAATTGTCTTCATAATGAGAGTATACCATTTTTATACGCTTCTATAAATATGGTACTATAGATGAAATTAATAATATTAAGGAGCGCATATGCCCTTACAATTTATACTGGGCCCGCCGGGGAGCGGCAAGACTACCCACTGTCTACAGGAAATCGAAGCCGCGCTACCCGGCAAAGAGCCGCTGTATTACCTAGTGCCGGAGCAGTTTTCGCTGCAGTCGGAAAAACTGTTATTAGCTAGCCGTGCCGCGATAACCCGGGTACAGGTGTTGAGCTTTAACCGTCTGGCTTATAGGTTGTTCGCGATTTTGGGCGGCCCAACCGGGCAGACGTTAGATGATTTGGGCAAACATATGCTGCTTAGGAAAGTCCTATTAGAAATTACGGATGAGCTGGTGTTTTACAAGCGGTCTGCGGACAAGCATGGCTTTGTTAACGCCCTTGCCAGTACTATTACAGAGCTTAACCATTACTGCATAAGCTCGGAGGACTTACGCCTAAGAAGCAGCGAAATGGGCCCGGTTCTGGGCGCAAAACTACAAGACCTGGCGCTGATTGTAAGCAAGTACCGTGATGCCGTAAGCGGCCAGTATTTGTTGGTTGATGATATGCTTGATTTGCTTGTCCATAAGTTAGCTAGTGTCGATGGTGGTTTTAATCCATTGGCAGGGGCTAAAATTTGGGCGGATGGGTTTTCCGGCTTTACACCTCAGGAGCGGCAAGTACTTTTGCATCTTATGAAACAGGGTGCAGATGTTAAAATTACGCTTACAACCTGCGAGAAGCCTTACGTCGCTATTCAGCCTTTTAATGCGCAATCCGATACCGCTACCTCACGCCAAGATCCACTGTTTACTACCCCAAGGGATACACTAAGGAAACTCACAGACTTGGCCGCACGCGCCCACATTACCGTTGTCCCGCCAATATATATGGAAGAAAACTATCGTCATGCCCATAATTCGGGCCTGGCTTTTTTTGCGCGTAATTTTACAATGCGGCCTTCGAAAAATGTCCATACGGCGGCTGGTCATGACATAGAAATCCTATCCGCACCAGACAGATATGCCACGGTATACGCTGCCGCTCACAAGATTTTAACTTGGGTGGATGCTGGCCATCGCTTTAAGGACATAGCTGTCGTATGCGGTAACCGGGGGCATTATGAAAAAGCCCTTACGACGGCTTTTGATCGGTTGGGTATACCGCTGTTTGTGGATACAGAGATTGATATCCTTTCCCACCCACTAACGGAGTTAATCCGCTCAGCTCTTAGTATATTGGCGTATAACTGGAACTACGAATCTGTTTTCCGCTTCCTTAAAACAAGGCTGACCGGCCTTGATGTGGATACGATAGACATTCTAGAAAACTTCGCGCTTGCGCATGGTATAAGCGGTTACCGATGGCGCTACCCGTTTAGCGGTGCAGAAGAAATTTTTTCAAATGACGCAGATGGCAATAGTACAAACGAAATAGCAATCCCCGCAGAAACCGGACGCCAACACTTGTTGTCCGCTCTTAGTGTCTTTGGCAGCGCCCCAGCTAAAGACACGGTCAAAGGCTTTAGTCATAAAATCTTCCAAATGCTATACGATTTGCAGGTGCCTAAAACTCTGGAAAGCTGGTTTGACCATCACATGGCTGCAGGCGACCCGGCAACAGCCCGCATCCACAAGCAAGTTTGGCCAAAGATATGCGAAGTCTTTGACAAGCTGGTAGAAATCCTGGGCAACGAAGTAGTTAACATTGAAACTTTTTCTTCGATATTAGACGCAGGCCTTAGCCAGGTGAGCCTTGGGCGTATACCACCCACTGTGAACCAGGTTGTATTGGGTGACATGGGACGTTCGCGCTATCCGCAAATCAAGGCCATGTTGGTACTTGGCGCAAACGAAGGCGCATTCCCGCCTATAGCGGCGAGCCCGGGTTTATTTTCGGAAGATGAGCGCCGTCATCTTCAAAACACAGACATAGAACTGGCCCCGGATAATTTAGCTCGCATCAATGACCAATATTATGCCCTATACTGCACCTTAAGCCAGCCAAGCCAGCAACTGGCCTTTATTTATGCTGAAGGGGAGCCGAGTGGGGCGGTGCTTAGGCCGTCTCATGTATTGCGGCGGATACAGGCGCTTTTTTCTGGACTAGAAATTACCAAGGCGCCGCAACTTAGGGAGTACTCCCCCATACCTGCCCCAGCTTTGGAGTCACCCCCGGTTCTTGAATCCGCCAATGATATCTATGGGCCGACGGTTATTACCGCCGCGTCCCGGTTGGAGTCCTTTGCCCGGTGCCCCTTCGCGTATTTTATGAATTATCTTTTGCTCGCAAGGCCTCGCAAGCGCCATCAAGTACTGCCTACAGACCTAGGTAACTTGTATCACGATGTGTTGGCACGGTTTACAGCCGGCATAGCCACGAGGTCTATAGACGCAAGGACTCTGGATCGTGATGCCATAAATGCCTTAGCGGGTCAATTAATATCAGAGCTTACCCCGGAGGCCGCGGCCTTCCATGCCTCTGCCCGTAACCGTCACATATTGAGCAAGGCCGAAGGCATTTGCGCCGCTTCTATTTGGGCGCTGTGTGAGCATATCAAGCGCGGTGAGTTTATGCCTATAGGGGCAGAAATGGACTTTGGCATAGCCGGATCCCAAGCAAACCAGGACTTGGCCGAATCGAGTTTAAGTACTGGCGGCGACTTGGAGCTCGAAAACGGCCGTAATCTAATCCTAACCGGACGGATTGACCGGGTAGACCTGCTACAGGGGGATGGCGGCAGGCAATATATAAGAATCATAGATTATAAATCTGGCCAAACGCGCTTCGATATAACCGAAGTAGAGCAAGGTACTCAGCTGCAATTACTGCTATATATGAATGCGCTTACGAAAAACCCGCAAGCTCTTGCCAAATATATAGCACCCGGCCATGAAAGCGCGGTATCAGCCGGTGAAAGCACTATTCATCCCGCCGGCATATTCTATTTCCCAGTAGATGACCCAATAATAGACGCGGACGGCGATCTAACACCTACTGCAATAGACGACGCCCGGCTAAAGCGCTTTCGCCTGTCTGGGGTAGCGCTTGCAGGTGATACAATCCTTAACGGCATGGACAAAAAACTTGCCCCCGGTGTAGACTCGGCGATAATCCCCGTAAAAATGAACAAAGACGGTCGCTTAGCTAAAACCAATAAACCCACTGTGCTGAAGCCGGAGGATTTTGCTCTTCTGGCACAAGTGGCGGAAGACAAAGTAAAAGAACTGGGCCAGCGTATGACAAATGGAGACATCGAAGCCAACCCTGTAAAAAAAGGCGCAAGTAGTCCGTGCCTATACTGTAACTACGGCGCGATATGCAAAAAAAGCTTGTAGATTGCCAATAAGAAAGGGACAAGTGCAAGAGGAAAGGAACATTTATATGTATACATGCAAACATTTCGGCAGATGCGGCGGCTGTTCGTACCTAGATATCCCATATTCACAAGAGCTGGCGCAAAAAGAAACCAGTTTATGCGAGATTCTAGATCCATATGGCAGCTTGCTAGAAGGCATAATCCCGGCTCCCAATCAAAAAGGTTATCGTAACAAGATGGAGTTAGCTTTTGGCGACGAAGGCAAAGATGGCAATCTAAATCTAGGCATACGCAATCGCCGAAGTTTCTATGAGGTAGCCACTGTAGAAGAATGCGAGCTAATCCCAAGCGACTTCAAGCAAATTGCCATTCAAGTGCAAGACTATTTCCGCGAAACAGGCGAATCATTCTTCCATAGGAAACGCTACACAGGCAACCTGCGTCACCTGGTGCTTAGACGCGGCGAGTTTACAGGGGAAGTGCTTATATGTTTATCCACAACCTCCAAACTTGAGTCAGAACTTGCCCCTCTAGTGACCCGGTTACTTGAGCTAAACTTAAACGGCAAAATAATAGGCATACTCCATAGCATAAACGACGGCGTAGCCGATGTGGTAAAAGACGACAATATTCGCGTACTATGGGGAAAGGATCACTTCCTTGAGCGTATATGTGGGCTAAGTTTTACGGTTTCGGCTTTCTCCTTTTTCCAAACCAACTCCGCCGGGGCCGAAGTGCTGTACGGGGTTGTCAGAGACATGGCCATACAAGCAAGCGCCGGTTTAAGTTCTTCCCCTGGCCTAGCTTACGACCTATATTGCGGTACTGGCACGATAGCGCAAGTACTTTCTCCAAGCTTTCATAAAGTCATAGGAATAGAGTTAAACCCAAGCGCGATTAAAGCCGCGCAGGAAAATGTAAAGCTTAACAGCATTATTAATTGCGAATTTTTTGCCGGCGATGTGCTTGAGATTTTAGAAAACGAGCGCGGCATTAGTAGCAACTTGCAAGCCGCAAACCCGGATGTAGTTGTAGTTGACCCGCCCAGGAGCGGCCTGCATCCAAAGGCTTTGGCCAAACTAATAGCCCTGTCCCCACCAAATATTGTGTACGTAGCCTGTAAGCCGGAATCTTTGGCCAGAGACATGGCCGCGTTTGTAGAAGCGGGTTATGAGCCAACACGCGTTGTGGGTGTGGATATGTTCCCACGTACGCCTCATGTGGAGGCTGTAGCCCTAATACAGCGTACACATATATAGGCCTAATATGACAAAAAATAAATAGAAAACCAAGCAAGCAAACCATGTTGCAAATCTTCGACAGGATTGTATAATCCTCGTGTAAGCCAATAATGTAAATTATGGAGGCGAAGCAGTGGTAGAGAATTTTAAACTAAAGAGCTGGGTTTCGTGGGCAGAGGATTTGTGTAAACCCGACAAGGTCGTATGGGTTAACGGCGAAGGACTGGACAAGCTGCGTGATGAAGCACTTGAAAATGGTGAGCTTATCAAGCTCAATCAAGAAGTCTTGCCTGGCTGCTACTTGCATCGCTCTGCATTAAATGACGTAGCTCGCTCAGAAGATAAGACGTTCATTTGCACAACAAACAAAGAAGACGCAGGGCCAAACAACAACTGGCAAGCACCAGAAGAAATGTACGCGCGCCTGACTTCCTTGTTCGAAGGCTCGATGAAGGGCCGTACAATGTATGTAATACCATTTTGTATGGGGCCTGTTGGCTCGCCGTTTTCAAAGCTCGGGGTAGAAATAACAGACTCCATCTATGTCGTACTCAATATGAACATCATGACCCGTATTTCAAAAGAGGTCGTAAAACTGCTCGAAAGCACAGACGAATTTGTAAAATGCCTTCACTCAACTGCAACTTTAAGCCTGGATGACAGGTTTATTGCCCACTTCCCCGAAGACAATGCCATATGGTCTATTAACTCCGGCTATGGCGGAAACGCCCTTTTGGGCAAAAAATGCTTTGCTTTGCGCATAGCTTCCTATCAAGCCAAAAACGAAGGCTGGCTGGCAGAGCATATGCTTATACTTGGTATAGAAAACCCACAAGGCGAGGTGCGCTATGTATGTGCGGCTTTCCCTTCGGCCTGTGGAAAAACAAACTTGGCAATGCTTATCCCGCCGGAAGTTTATCAAAAAAAGGGCTACAAAGTATGGTGCGTAGGCGACGACATAGCTTGGCTTAGAATAGCCGAAGACGGTCGCTTATGGGCAATCAACCCCGAAAACGGATACTTTGGTGTTGTACCCGGTACCAATAGCCTTACAAACCCAAACGCGCTTAAAACAATTAGCAAAGATACAATTTTTACAAACGTAGCCTATAACCAAGATGATAATACGGTCTGGTGGGAAGGCCTTAACAATACCCCTCCAACAAACGGTATTAGCTGGAAAGGCGAAAAATGGAATGGCACAACTTCCAAAGAGAAAGGCGCGCATCCCAACAGCCGCTTTACAACCCCGGCCAAAAACCTGCCTATTTTAAGCCCAGAAGTCGAAAATCCCAAGGGTGTACCCATTTCCGCACTGATTTTTGGCGGAAGGCGCGCAAAAACGGCCCCGCTGGTGTATCAGGCCAGGGACTTTAATCATGGTGTTTTTGTAGCTTCAACTATGGCTTCGGAGACAACAGCCGCCCAAACAGGCGCGGTTGGTGTAACTCGCATAGACTCCATGGCTATGAAGCCTTTCTGTGGCTACAATATGGGCGATTATTTTGCGCACTGGCTGGAGATTGGCAAAAAGCTCGGCGATAAAGCCCCCAAGATTTTTAACGTAAACTGGTTCCGCACGGGGGACGATGGTAAGTTCTTATGGCCGGGCTTTGGCGAAAATCTTCGTGTACTTGAATGGATACTTGCCCGCTCGCAAGGGGAGATCTCTGCCATAGACTCGCCAATAGGCTTTATGCCAAACGCCGAAGACATTAATACCAACGGGCTTTCCGTTTCTAAAGGAAACATGGAGGAGCTACTTCTCATAGACAATGACTTGTGGAAATCAGAAGTCGCCGCCATAAGCGAATACTACAAATCATACGGTGACCGCTTACCAAAAGCCTTGTGGGACGAGCTCAAAGGCCTGGAAGAGCGACTGCAATAGATGAGAGGGATAATATGAAGATAAAAGTTGAATTAACCCAAAACCCTAAACCAAAGACCGCCCTTGAAAAAAACGAATTACCCTTTGGGCAAGTATTTACGGACCATATGTTTATCATGGATTATGCCCAAGACAAGGGCTGGCACAACGCAAAAATTACACCATATGCCCCATTGATGATGGATCCCGCGACAAGTTGCCTTCATTACGGGCAACTATTTTTCGAGGGACTTAAAGCATACAAGAGAACAGACGGCAAAATAGCCATGTTCCGCCCTATGGAAAACATGCACCGCATGAACTCAAGTGCGCATCGCATGAGTATGCCCGAAATTAACCCGGAAGAAATCCTAGAAGGGTTGGTAAAACTTATCGAGTTGGAAAAGGACTGGGTGCCCTCTACCCCAGAATCTTCGCTATATATACGTCCTTTTATGATGGGTATGGACCCCTTCCTTGGTGTACGCACTTCAAGCACGTACAAACTCGTTATAATCCTAAGCCCAGTAGGGGCGTATTACGGCAAAGACGGCCTTGCGCCAGTGCGCATTTTTGTAGAGTCGGAATATGTACGTGCCGTAAAGGGTGGGACCGGTGTAGCAAAATGCGCTGGCAATTACGCCGGTACAATGCTATCCCAGCTTAATGCCCAGGAACTTGGTTATAACCAAGTGCTTTGGCTGGACGGTATCCACCGCAAATATATCGAAGAAGTGGGAGCGATGAATGTCTTTTTTATAATAGACGGCACCGTTGTCACACCAGAGCTTACAGGGAGTATCCTGCCCGGAATAACTCGCAAATCTGTTATCGAAATTTGCAAGGATTGGGGTTTAAAAGTAGAAGAACGCCCTATTTCCATAGATGAGCTTGCCGAGGTCTACGAAGCTGGAAAACTTGAAGAAGCTTTCGGGTCTGGTACCGCTGCTGTTGTTTCCCCAATGGGCGAGCTTGCCTGGGGCGACAAGGTAATGAAACTTGCCAAAGACAAACCTGGACAGCTTACACAAAAAATTTACGATGAAATCGCGGGCATACAATACGGCTCGCGCCCGGATACCCGGGGATGGGTTAAATACGTATAAGAAGCCGTATTCAACCCCGCCAACGGCGTCTTTTCGATCAGATTTCCACCACTTTTGTTGGCCCCTCCTTGCTTGCCTTATTGGCGAGCCGCGTCGGAGCCGCCTCAATTGGCGAAAATCTGTCTCAAAAAGTCACCATTGTCGGAGTTGAATACAGCTTCTAAATCAAAATTTGGGAGTGATCAAACGAGTTTGGTCACTCCCAAAAACTTGAGGAGCATTAACATGAAAGCTTTGTCAAAAAAAGCGTTGCAAGTAAAGGAATCATCTACATTGGCCATTGCTGCCAAGGCAAAGGCATTAAAGGCTGCCGGTGAGGATTTAATTGCCTTTACCGCAGGTGAGCCGGATTTTGATACGCCGGAGCATATAAAGGAAGCCGCATTTTTGGCAGCTAGGCAAGGGTTTACAAAGTATACGGCAACCCCTGGCATTATTGAAGTTAGAAAGGCCATATGCGAAAAGCTCAAAAATGATAATGGCCTTGAATATGAGCCCAGCCAGATTATTGTATCCAACGGGGCAAAGCAAGCCTTGGCCAATGCATTTACGGCAATTATAAACGATGGCGATGAGATAATTTTCCCGGCGCCATATTGGATTACTTACCCAGAGCTTGCCGTATTGGCTGGTGGTATATCCAAAATAATTACGACAGACAAGTCCACAGGTTATAAACCCACGGCAAAACAGATAAAGGCTGCCATAACAAGCAAAACAAAGGCAATTGTGTTTAACAGTCCTAACAACCCTTCCGGCGCGGTTTTTAGCAAAGATGAGCTTAAAACAATAGCCGACATTGCCGTCGAAAATGACTTATATGTAATATCCGACGAAATTTACGAAAAACTTATTTATAACAAAGATACCCCTCACTATAGTATAGCTTCTTTTGGCAAGGAAATTTATGACCGTACCATTGTTGTAAACGGATACTCTAAGAGCTATTCGATGACAGGCTGGCGTGTGGGCTACTCGGCAAGCAGCAAGGCAATAGCTGATGTTATGGGTAACATACAAAGTCATCAAACATCAAATATTAATACCTTAACCCAAAAGGCCGCCCTGGCAGCCGAAATCGGGGATCAAAAATGCATCAAAGACATGCGGGATGCATTCAAAAATCGTATGGAGTTAATGTATAACCTGGTATTAGGCATCCCTGGGCTTGAATCTGTCAAGCCCGACGGTGCGTTCTATATATTTTGTGATATTTCATCCCTTTGCGGTAAGACCGTTAATGGAAGGACTATTGGAGACGCGTCCGATTTTGCCGAGTTTATTTTGGACGAGCAGAAAATGGCGCTTATCCCGTGTGCCGATTTTGGATATAAGAATCATATTAGGCTGTCATATGCATGCTCCGAGGGTGAAATTAAAGAGGGTATGAGAAGGATTGAAGCGTTTGTAAGAGATATAAAATAGGCATACTTGCTGCCTTAGACAGTATGTAGGTATTATAGGTATCATAAAAGCAAGGGCGTTTAATCGTGTTATCATAATCTCGCGATTAAACACCCTTTTAATCTGTGACATTACATGCTCTTATGTGCGCTAACATGCTATAATTGTCCATTCAAGGAGAGATTTAATGCATAGCAGAATGGAGCTTGTTTTAGAAAAAAACATGGATGATGCAATAATCACTCTATCAGCCGCGTTCAAAAAATCGGGTAAAAATAAGAAACCTGTAATATTGCATAGTATCCGGGTAGGCTTGAGTCTTTATAATCATGGATATGATTCTGATATTGTTTTATCTGGTATTTTGCATGATATATTAGAGGATACTGAATACAGCGTAAAGGAATTAATAGACAAGTACGGCGAAGTTATAGCAAATATTGTTGAAGCTACGAGTTTTAACAATAAAATAGGTAATAAAACAGAAAGAAATAGAGACATGTTTAACCGGTGTAAGCTAAACGGGAAAAAAGCTTTGCTTGTAAAATGCGCCGATTTAATTGACAACATGCCATTTATAGCTATGGTTGATATCAACGACATTGTATTAAGACGAGAACTAGAGCAAAAATATAAAGATTTTATCCAATATGCAGATGAAATAAAAGACGAGCTTATATTCCAAAACTACAAAGAAATGTTTTGTCGTTACTTCCCTTGAGCTATAAAGGCAGTAATATGCTATATTTATAGTCGCTCTCAATACTATGCCGATATATTGTCAATCGGCGCAGAGATAATAAATGTCAGCGGTGGCATATCTGTCGAGAGCGTAAAGACAAAAATCTATACGATAAAACAAAGGAATGATTTATATGAAGAAAATAGAATCTTTAATAGGAAGTGACTTTAACGGCGTAGTTTCTGTTAGTGAAAAGGGTGTATCCATTTTCAAAAAAGCATACGGTTACGCCGATTTGCCTAACAAGAGACCAAATAATATTGATACAATATTCGAGGTAGCGTCTGGTAGTAAGGCTTTTGTAGCTACTGGCGTAATGAAGCTGAAAGAAGAAGGCAAGCTTTCACTGGAAAGCGCTATTGGCGATTTGTTGGATTTCGATTTAAAACAAATTTCGCCCAAGATTACTGTGCGCCAACTTCTCAACCACACATCTGGTATACCAGATTATTTCGATGAATCTGTGATGGATGATATGTCGGAATTGTGGGCAAAGTTCCCGAGCTACCTAATGCGCAAGCCATCTGATATGATACCCACATTTATTGATAAGCCCATGATGTATAACCCCGGTGAGAAATTTCAATATAACAACACAGGATATACTGTGCTTGCTATCATTATTGAAAAGGTGACCGGAATGGATTTTGACAAATATCTTACTAAACTAATTTTTGAGCCATGCGGCATGAAAAGCACAGGGTATCATGATCTTGACCGTCTTCCGGCAAATTGTGCGACCGCCTATATCTATGACGAAGAGCGTTGCGAGTATTATACAAATATCTACAGCACCAATGCTAAGAGTGATGGTGCCGGTGGGGTATATACAACAGTCGATGATATAGAGCGATTTTGGAAGCATTTCTTAAATGGCGATATTGTCAGCAAGGAAACTGTAAAAACCATGACATCTGAGCAGGCATTGGATGAGGACGATGACGGGTATGGGTTTGGATTTTGGCTTGATGGCGATGCTCCATTTTTCCAAGGCATGGATCCGGGTATTAGCTTTATTACCCGCTACCAGGACAATGGAGTTTTAACGATTCTTATGAGTAATTTTTGCGACAATGTTTGGGAGCTAAACAACAATATTGAGGATGTGCTTCGCGAATCATAGGTGTATATAAGTATATTACAGGCAGGTGCGAGACAATCGCCCTGCCTGTTTTAGTCGAACTTTTACAGGGGGGGATTATATTTGAAGAAGCCGGAGCGGTTGAATTTGATATAGAGCCATTGTGTGATTGCAGTAGTATCAAAAAGGATGAGGCCTAATGAAAGTACATTATTATTTAGATTGGTTTAACGATAGTATGCCCACGCAAGTGGCAGATGCACTGCTTAATGACTTGCCTGAAAGAAAAGAACTCGTGTTTATTGGTTCAAACCCTGCTGACTATGCCTTCAATATTGAGCAGCACAATATTGCAAGGAGCAAATGGCTTGAACCTGCAGGTATTGAGTTTGACGAATACACGTTAATTGATAATCGCACAACAAAAGAAGATACACACATTGTAATAAAAAATGCTTCTGCCATCTTTTTTCTTGGCGGCCAAGCGGCTGCGCAAAGAAAATTTTTGGATGAGTACGACCTACTTACGGCTATCAAAGAAAGCAGTGCTTCCGTTATAATGGGCGTTAGTGCAGGGGCAATGAATATGAGTGCCAAGTGGATTACATCAAAATATATTTCCATTGGTAGTGTAAGATATACAGCCGGAAGAAGCAAGGTAAATGATGGACTTGGGCTTGATGATTTTGCTTTTGAGGCACATATAGACGTTGATAATTCAAAATTGTTTGAGCATGATTTGCTTCCGCTTTCACAAGTAATAGATGTATATGCGGCATGCTATGAAAGTGCTATTCGTGTTAAAAATGGAAAGATGGAGTTTTTTGGTGAGGTGTACCTAATTACCAATTCAAAGGTTCGCAAAATGAAAGAAACTGATTTTAAGGCAAATTAGATGAGAATTACTTAGCTATTTCCCGCCGCTGGCTCATAAGATAAATCGGCAGGGAGTGGCCGAAGCGCGTTGTTAAGACTCGCTATGCACGCACTATCCTCCGCTGGTGGCGCGGAAAAGCACCGCGCCAATGCGCTACGGGTGCTTAGCAAACGCTCCCTTTAACAACGCGCTTCGGCCACTCCCAATCGGCAAACGTATTGCGAAAAACCCATGCCCCGTTTACAATATGCCTGAAAACTGAAAACTGAAAATTCGGAAAGGATGAATCCCATGAATGAAGTCATCAAGGCCATAATGGAGCGATATACCTGCCGTGACTTTACCGGCGCGCCCTTAGCAGATCAACAAGTAGAAACCTTGGCCAAGGCCGCGCTTGCGGCGCCTTCTGCCGTTAACTTGCAACCATGGCATGTAATAGCGGTAACCGATAAGGCTATGATAGACGAATATGGCGAAGAGTGCCTGTCTATACTAAAGGCTCAAAACAGCGAGTTTTATCAGCGTATACTCGACCGGGGTGGCAAGGTTTTATACAATGCGCCCTGCTTGATTTTCATTGCCAAGGATCAAAGTAGCGCCGCTACTTTGGACGCCGGCATAGCCGTACAAAATATAGCCCTTGCTGCCCATTCTATGGGGCTTGGCAGTGTTATTTGCGGTATGGCGCATGCCCCGCTGGCCGGCCCAAATGGGGCAAAGTGGGCAAAGCGGCTGCAAATGCCGGAGGGCTATAGCTTTGGCATATCGATATGTGTTGGCATGGCTAACAGCGGCAAAGCTCCCCACGAACTTGACTTAAATAAACTAACATATGTAAAGGGTGGTGCCTAATGAACGAGGTATTCAAAGAGCAAATTGTAAAGCGCAAGCCCTCAGCAAAAGACACGTTTAAACGTATTGGCTTAGTACTAGCGGTTATAGTAATAGTAATAATAGCCCTTGGTATTATACCAGCGTTTGCCCCGTTTATCATATTGGCAGCCTGTTTTGGCGCATGGTTTCTAATGAGCTATTTAAAGGTAGAATACGAATACGCGTTCACAGACGGGGAGCTTGACATAGACGCAATCTATAACCGTTCACGCAGGAAGCGCTTATTTAGCGCCAGAGTAAACGACTTTGAAATTATGGCCCATGTAGAAGATAACATGAGAATAGGTGAGTTCCAAAGCGCGGTACAAACTATAGACTACTCAAGCGGGGTAGTAAGCGAAGACACCTACGCCTTCCTAATCAACTACAAAGGCAAGCGAACAAAAATCATAATCGAGCCAAACGCAGTTATGCTAAAAGCCCTAGCCACCGTACTAACAAGGCGCAGACTACACATAAAACAGTAAAAACATAAATCCCCCACCATACAATAATAGCAAACAGGCGCAGCCGATTCCTACCGATAGCAAGGCAAGGCAAACAGGCGCAGCCTGTGCCGCCAAGAAGGTTTCCGCCAATGCTGAGGCAAGGCGCGCAGGCGCAGCCTGCGGAGCGGAGCCGGGCTTTGCCCGGCGTAGCGAGGGGGTTTGGGGGCGGAGCCCCCATTCAAATGAGTTTGGGGGCGGAGCCCCCATTATAATGAAAGGGAGTGACTTCATGACCATAAAACAGATACCCGAAGGCCTTGCCTTTGACGATGTGCTGTTGGTGCCAGCCTTTTCGGACGTACAGCCTGCAGGTGTAGATACATCTGTATATCTTACACCGGAGATAAAGTTGAACATCCCCTTTCTTTCTGCCGGGATGGACACCGTTACGGAAGCTAAAATGGCTATTGCGTTAGCACGATGCGGCGGGCTTGGGATTATCCACCGTCATATGTCCGTCCAAGCACAGGCAAGTGAGGTGGATAAGGTCAAGCGGTCCGAGCATGGCGTAATTTCGGATCCGTTTTCTCTTTCTCCAAACCACTATGTATACGAAGCCAACAAATTGATGGAGAAATACCGTATTTCTGGTGTCCCAATTACAGAGCATGACAAGCTTGTAGGGATAATCACCAACCGCGACTTGCGCTTCGAAACAGACTATAGCAAGAAAATTTACGAAGTAATGACCAAGCTCCCCCTGATAACGGCCCCCGTTGGTACGACTTTGGATGAGGCCAAGGCGATTTTAATCCAACATAGGGTTGAAAAGCTGCCCATCGTTGACGAAAAGGGTACTCTCAAGGGCCTTATAACCGTCAAGGATATTAATAAAGCCATAAAATATCCGCTTTCGGCCAAAGATTCTCAAGGACGGCTTTTGGTTGGCGCTGCGGTGGGGATAAAGGATGATTTCCTCGAAAGGGTACATGCCCTTGCCAAGCGCAAAGTGGACGTTGTCGCCCTAGAGGTATTCCATGGCCACGCAAAAGAAGTGCTTGCCGCGATACAGTCTATCAAGGGGGACTTCCCGCATATTGCTATTATTGCGGGCAATGTGGCTACTGGCGCGGCGACACAAACCCTTATTAAGGCCGGAGCTGATATTGTTAAGGTCGGTATCGGGCCGTCATCTGTTTCTACCAAGCGGGTGGTGGCGGGTATTGGTGTGCCGCAAGTTAGCGCAATTATGGACTGTGCTTTGGCTGCCAAGGCCACAGGGACGCCAATTATTGCCGATGGCGGCATACGCTATAGCGGTGATATCACAAAGGCGCTTGCGGCTGGTGCTACGGCTTGCATGATGGGTAACTTGTTTGCAGGATGCGAAGAGAGCCCCGGTACGACGGAGCTTTTCCAGGGGCGGAAATATAAGGTGTATCGCGGTATGGAAATAGCCGGTTATGACGACCAAGCAGAAAGCGGCTACCCCGGCCCCAGCGGTGTAAAAATCTCAAAAGGTGTCGAGGGCCGCATAACATACAAAGGCGACCTCGCCGAAGTATTGCAACAGCTTATGGGTGGGCTTGGCGTGGGTATGTCTTACGCCGGTTGCCGCACTGTGACAGAGCTTCACGAGCGCGCGGAGTTTGTGAAGGTTACAACCGCGGGGCTAAGAGAAGGGCATCCCCATGATGTGCAGGTTATTCGTGAGTCTCCAAATTATAATATTTTGTAGGGCGATGATTTTATATCCATTTATGTTTGAATAGACTCTGGTTATAGCAACACAAATAAGCCTTCTAAGGCTTATTTTTTTGTAAGCTTGTAAATATGGGATTTTATTAATCCCATGACATCCAGTTTAGGTTTTGTCATTTTTGCCGAAAGCGATCCTTCGTTTTTTCGCATTATACTGCGCAATATTATCCTTTATGTGATTGTTCTCTCGTTTTTGCTATGTGCTTGGTAAATCCGGATGGCCTGTTATAATATTGACCACGTTGTAAGCTGGAACTAAGAAGCTATGTTAATAGGATTCAACACCGCCTCAATTGGCGTAAAACTGTCGTACCAATTCGATGTCGCCTCCTATGAACATAGCTTCTCAATAACGAGGTGGAAAGTTGACCAATTTAACCGATTCCCAGCCAGCACCCTTTCTAATGCAAATGAATGAGTTGCTTGGTAATGAATTTGACGCTTTTCTGGCATGCTATAGCGAGCCTTCGCGGCGGGGGCTAAGGCTTAACTTGCTAAAAGGCTCATACGATTATGTTAAAAGCATGGGGCTTAGCTCGCTTACGCCTATACCTTGGTGCAGCGAGGGTTATATATATCCTGCCGAGGTCAGGCCTGCGAAAAGCCTGCTATATAACGCCGGGCTGTTCTATATACAAGAACCCAGTGCCATGAGCCCCGCGGCCATATTGCGTCCACAACCCGGGGAGAGGGTGCTTGATATTTGTGCCGCGCCGGGAGGTAAATCTGTGCAGTTGGCGGGCTATATGCAAAGTAGGGGAGTGCTGGTATCCAATGACATAAGCCCGTCGCGCAGCCGCGCGCTGGTCAAAAACTTGGAGATGGCCGGGGTTACCAACGCCATTGTGCTTACAGAAAAACCAAACCGCTTGGCAGATAGGTTTACAGAGTATTTCGACTGTATTTTGGTGGACGCGCCCTGCTCTGGTGAGGGGATGTTCCGCCGCGACCCGGATGCAGCTAAGGCCTATACGGCTAATAAACCGGAAAGCTGTGCGTCTTTGCAGCAGGATATACTCCGTCACGCCGCCAAGATGCTAAGGCCCGGTGGCCGGATGGTTTATTCTACATGTACTTTTAACCCGTTGGAAAATGAGGGGACAGTTACTGCTTTTTTATCGGCTCATGAGGATTTTAAACTGCTGCCTATTGACCATCAGGGGCTAGGGTTGTCTCCCGGGCGGGGTGAGTGGGTAGGTGGAATGGGCGAGAATGGCACAGCCCTTGCGCTTAACTACACGGCACGGATATGGCCGCATACTGCACCTGGTGAAGGGCATTTTATTGCGCTGATGGGTAAAGAGAAAAAAGATGCTCATCACACAATGACGGGGAACACGAAAGATGCAAAGAAGTCGCTTTCGCATACACATGGAAAGTTACCGGAAGAATTTATCGCCTTCCGCGATGAGTCCCTTCGCGAATCAATGTTGCTGGATTCTAGTCTCATGATACACCGGCATGGTGACTCGCTGTTCCTTCAACCCGAAAATATAGACTTAAGCGGCCTTCGCGTAGCCCGCAGCGGCTGGCTACTTGGCGAGGTTGCTAAGGGGCGATTTGTGCCTTCACAAGCCCTAGCCATGGGCATCACCAAAAATCAAGCCAGTTATGCTATTGATTTATCAGAGACGGAGGCATTACGTTATCTAAAAGGTGAGTCCCTAGCTGTCCCAGAGGGTTTTACGCCGCCGCCCGGCAAGCCATGGGTGCTTGTATGTTACGGCAACTTTCCGCTGGGTTGGGCGCGGCTGGTGCAAGAGAGGCTTAAAAATCAATTGCCAACAAGCTGGGTGGTTTCGTAATTGACTTGGACGAGACGGTTTCTCATTTAATTCACTATAATACGCTGTACTGGCATAAATCTACAAACCCGTTCGTATAGTTAACAAATAAGCGAATTAAATTTACACGCGAGCGGAGGTAAGATTATGCGCAGAGAAATAACCGGTACTAACTTAGTAACAGAAGAAAACAAATCCCAGATAAAACAACTGATATGGGGCGTACTCATGGGCTACGCTATAACATGTATCGTATTTTTGGCATATGCGATGCTTGTTACATATACACAAATGAGCGAGCGCAGCCTGCCTACAGTGGTGGCCATTACAACCCTACTGTCGGTAATGGTGGCCGGGTTTGATGCTGCTAAGGGCGCGCCAAGCCGGGGTTGGATGTGGGGTATGATTGCCGGGGCAGCTTATGTGGCGATTTTGGCAATAATCATGGTTGTTATACTGCCGGGGTTTTTTGTAGACGGGCGCACGGTTACGGTGATTATGCTTTCTGTTGCGGGCGGCGGCCTTGGTGGTATACTAGGGATAAATATACGAAAGTAGGAGAGTTTAGATGAACATAATCCAAGCAATAATTTTAGGCATAGTGCAGGGTATAACCGAGTTTTTGCCTATAAGCTCCTCTGGGCATTTGATAGTATTGCAGCGGGTCTTTGGCATAGAGGAACCGGCATTTACATTTGATATTGTTGTACATCTGGGTACGCTGGTGGCAATAATTGCGGTATTTTGGGCAGATATTGTTGCGATAATTAAAAAGCCATTTGGTAGAATGACTGGTTTGCTGATAGTGGGTACGTTACCTGTTGTTGTAGCTGGGTTCTTTTTTCGTAATATTATGGAGACTCATTTCCGTACCGGTATATGGCTAGCAGCGGCGTTTACGGTAACCGGTGTTTTGCTTTTATTTGCGGACCGATTTACTGCCGGCCACAAAGAAGAACGGGATATCACATGGCTGGACGCACTGTTTATAGGCTGCTGCCAAGCCTTAGCTATCCCACCGGGGATATCCCGGTCGGGCACCACGATAACCGGCGCGTTGACCCGCGGGCTTAAGCGCGAAACCGCCGCAAGATACTCTTTTTTGCTAGCTATGATTGCCATTGCCGGGGCTGGTGTGCTAGAAACCACGGAAGTTGTGCGGGATGGTGCAAGGGTTGAGGCCATAGGTATAATGTCTTTGATTTTTGGCTTTATTGCGGCAGCGCTTGTGGGGTATGCATGCATCCGTTTGCTGCTAAAACTTATTGAGGCCTGCAAACTCAGGTATTTTTCGTTTTACCTGTGGGGGCTTGCCGCATTGATTTTTGTGGATTATTTTTTTGTGAATCATTTCTTTTAAGGGGCAAAATTAATGGTGCGTATGTATGACTTACGCCAGAAGGAAGTTATCAACACCAATGACGGCGCCCGATACGGGTTTGTGAGTGACTTAGAGTTTGATACAGAAGAAGGGAAGATACTTGCTCTTATTGTGCCTGGCCCCGGCAGGGTGCTTGGAGTTTTTGGGCGGGATCAAGAGTATCGCATACCTTGGGATGTGATAACTAAGATAGGCGAGGATATTGTACTGGTGGATTGTGATACCGATAAGGTGCTTGTTGAGAGTGAAGTTTAGGAAAACATTAATTCACTATAAAATGTATCAACGCTATGTAGTATTACTGGGCCATCTGACTTTCTTAGCCAGATGGTCTTTTTTAGTGTAGAATCAAGTGCATAGCTAATTCCCTATAAAATAAGGAGCAACCATATGCCCGTATTGCAAATAGAAAACTTAACCAAAGACTATGGCTATAACCGAGGCGTTTTCGACGCAACCTTCAATGTAGAAAAGGGCGAAGTCTATGGCTTCCTTGGCCCAAACGGCGCTGGCAAAACTACAACAATCCGCCATATAATGGGATTTTCCAAACCGCAAAAAGGCCGTACGCTAGTAAACGGCAAAGACAGCTGGAAGCACTACCACCGTATACAGCGTGACTTAGGCTATCTGCCGGGCGAAATAGCTTTGCCCGAGCGTCTTACAGGTACCCAGTTCATAAAGATGATGGCCGACCTGCGCAAGATGTCCGATATGGCCTACACACAATCCTTAATAAAGCGCTTTGAGCTGGAGCCGGCTGGCGGCTTAAAGCGTATGGCCCTGGGTATGAAGCGCAAGCTGGCAATAGTCACGGCCTTTATGCATGACCCGGATATTTTGATACTGGACGAGCCTACAAGCGGCCTAGACCCGATAATGCAAGAAACCTTCATCGAGTTTATTAAATCCGAGAAACAGCGGGGCAAGACCATTTTGCTTTCGTCGCATATATTTTCGGAAGTTGATGCCACCTGCGACAAAATCTCCATTATCAAAGACGGACGGCTGGTGTCATCCTTTGTTGCCGATGACTTAAGACATATGGAAAGCAAGACATACAAACTGGAATTTGCCGACAGGCAGGAATATGTACGCTTCTTATCTGATGCCGTAACCATATCCTCTTTTGAAATAGCCTTGGCTAAGAAATATAGCAATCAAGTCCATATACATGTAAACGATAGCGATGTAAACGAGTGCATAGCGGCGTTATCGGAGTATAAGCTAAAGTTTTTTACAGAGATAAAGTTTACATTGGAAGACTATTTTATGAAATTTTATGATAAAAGGCAGGTGGTATAGATGCCCCATATAGAAGTAAACGGGATAACCAAAGACTATGGCCACAGCCGGGGTATCTTTGATCTAAGCCTGGGGATTTCCCAAGGCGAGGTGTTTGGTTTTGTAGGTACCAACGGGGCAGGTAAAACCACAACGATCCGCCATATGATGGGTTTTTTGAAGCCTGACCGGGGCAATGCCCGCATCAAAGGGCTAGATTGTTGGCATGACGCAGCCAAAATCAAGCGTCATGTAGGCTATATCCCAGGCGAAATTGCCTTCCCGGATGCCCCCACGGGCACAGAGTTCCTAAAGCGGCAAGCGCAGCTATTAGGCCTGAAAGACATGACATATGCCTATCGAATCATTGATATACTGCAATTGGATCCAACCGCCAACCTAAAGCGTATGTCCAAGGGAATGAAGCAAAAAACAGCCATAGCTGCCGCTTTTATGGCTGACCCGGAGATACTTATACTAGACGAGCCAACCACAGGCCTGGATCCGTTAATGCGCGTAGGTTTTGTAGACCTTTTAAACGAAGAGAAGAAAAAAGGCAAGACCATATTCATGTCTACTCACCTCTTCGAAGAAGTAGAAAATACCTGTGACAAGGTGGCCTTGATAAAAGATGGGCGGGTTATAGCGGTAAAATCCACAGCTGAGATACGCCATAACGAGGATAAGGTTTTCAAAATAGAATTTCTCTCTAAAGAAGACTATGCACGTTTTATTGCCTTGCCCCTAATCTTTGAAGAAAAACGTGAGAGCCAGCTCCAAGCAGTAGTGCAGGTAAATGATAAGGATATTGGCGCATTTCTTAAAATGTTAAAAAACTATCGCATCAAGTTTTTGCGTGAAAATAAATACACATTAGAACAATACTTTAACAATATATACAGGGAGGGCCACGATGTTTAGCAGGACAATATTTAAGCAAACCTTTAAATCTAATATACGGCTGTGGATGATAATTACGGCCATTTTATCTGCCATCAGCTGCTTGATAATCGCTATTTTTAACCCGACAACTATGGATCAAATCCTGTCCCTTGTAGAGCGTTTAGTCGAAGACCCTGCAATTATGGCCCAGATATCGGCCAATTTTTCATTGTTAAACATGCTTAGCATGCAGTTTTATGTTGGCATGGGGATGCTCTTGCCTCTCATATACTTGATTATCACCGCCAATGCGCTAATTGCCAGCCAGGTTGACCGTGGGTCGATGGCATATATCCTGTCTACGCCAATTAGGCGCACCACAGTTGTAATTACCCAGGCGTTATATTTGATTTTTGCGCTGCTTTTCATGTTTGCGGTTTTGACTGTATCCGGCATGGTTACGGCAGAGGTAACCCATGGCGGGGTGTTTTTCCGTGCTTTTACCGCCGATGTGCAGGCCGTAGCCGAGCATCTTGATATAGAAAAAGCAGACTTGGCCGACGATTTATCGATAATCCGCCGCAACCCAGCCACGATAGCAATAGGCGCCGAAGCACGGGGGATAGACGAGGGCGTTTATACCGCATACCTAGAAAGGCTAATAGCCGAGCAGCAAGGCCTGGGCGAAGCCCCTCCGGCCGAGCAAACCCCAGAAGAACGTGAACAGGCCGAAGAAATGCAAACCCGCTTCACAGATGGCATAATTGCCGCTGCCGATGTGCTAGAAATGGAAATGACAGCCCTATTTTTTGACCTTGGGCTTATCAAAGGAAACCCAGAAGCCTTAGCCGCGGCGGCACAGGCTGCCGAAATGCATGAACTGATGTTTGTAGGGGTAATTAATATGCAGCTAGCAAACGAGGAAATACTGCTGGATAACAGGGTTAACTTTGATATCTTTGATTATTTAATGCTTAACCTGGGGATTTTCCTGTTAATGTTTGCCACCAGCAGCGTATCCTTCTTGTTTTCCTGCCTGTTTAACCTCACAAAGAATTCTTTAGCCTTGGGCGCGGGGATTCCTATTGCGTTTTATTTGTTTCAGACCATGTCAGCTGTAAGTGAAGATATGGAGTTTTTTAGGTTTTTTACAATTAATACGCTATACGACCCGCCGGGGATAATTGCCGGTAATAGTTTTTGGTTGCAGTTTGCGATGCTTGGTACCATTGGTATCGTGCTATATGGGGTTAGTGTTATGGTTTTTAAGGAAAAGGATTTGCCGCTGTAGGCAGATATGGAAATTGAGTGCCGGTTTTGGCCTTTTGGTGAAAACCGGAAAAGCACATGATATTCACACTTAGCCGATGATTAAGCATTTTAATAGCATGCAGGGGGCGGCAGATGCGGCGTTTAGCTATTGCAGCAATCATGGTTATGGCAGTTGTTATGCTTAGCACAGCCGTGCTAGGCGGGACTCCTTGCGCGCATTTTACGGGCAACCGCCATGACACGCTACTTATTGGCGAAATTATTGCCACCGGTGACGGAGTAATTGTAATAAGGCCAACTGGCTTTATTATTAGCGCGGGCACCCGCTATCAATATCCAGATGGCGGCTATACAAGCTCAGACCGCGAAATAGCGCGCATGCTGCGCCATGAAACCGCCCGTCAGCTGCGGCCGGATATTGCGGTTGTATATATGAGTCAATATTGGATGGATGGAACCAGTGGGAAGACGAACCGTCGGCAGGCGATTATGCGATAGCGTCCCTCAATCTTAACCCAGAAGGCGACGGATTTGTGGTGGCTTGGGGGTTATATAGGATAGACTCCCTTGACCACCGCACTTTGAGGGTTGATGCTAGTTGCTTTGCCGGGTCATATGATTATTTTACAGAGTTCGTAAACAGCCGAGGATACGGCGGGCTTTTTATAGCTGCCGGGGAAGAGCCTCCCAGGCTGATGAGCTATTTGATGCGTACACTGTTGGTTATAAGTGTGGCTATTGTGGCTGTGTTTACAGCAATTACACTTTTAAACGGTTCCGCCCGAGCCGAAATCGCGAACGCTTCAACGCGATTTTGGCGACAGGCGGGGCCGATTTAAACGTGTAATTGCTATATAGTGGGGTTTATAGCAGGCTGTATTAATAAATCACATGCGCAAAAAAGACTGACCAAGAGTGGGAAGATGGAACCAACAGGCCAACCGGAACGGTATTAGGGATATTCCAAATTCTAGAGCGTGACCCACATGAACTGGATAAATATCTGCTTTTGAAAGCGTAGATCGGAGGCATTTGAATGAAGCAACTTGAGGAAATGAGCGAGTTTTTCAATGCTCGTGCCGATTCATACGATACCGTCCACGTTGGACATCTTGATGGCGGAATAGAAAGCAAGCATATAATAGCTTCTTTTCTGCCAGACCAAACGCAAACAATAATAGATTTTGGCATAGGTACAGGCTTAGAGCTCGAGGAAATATATAAGCGTTTTCCTAATGCTGAAGTTACTGGCTTGGATATTGCCGAGAATATGTTGCGGTTGCTAAGCGAGAGGTATCACAATAAAAATATCCGTCTGCATCAAAAAAATTATCTTGATTTTGACTTTGGGCGTACCTATTATGATGTGGCCCTGTCCGTAATGACATTGCACCATTATGATCACAAAACAAAAACAGGGCTATACCGCAGAATAAGAGATTGCTTGAAGGAAGACGGTGTATATATCGAATGTGATTATATGTTGTCTGAACTAGAGCATGATGATGTACAGGCTCTGGAAGAACATTATTTTTCTGAATATGAACGGTTAAAAAAAGATCAGGGAATAACCGATAGCAGAGAGTATCATTACGATACCCCTTGTACTGTATCCAATCAAATAAAAATGCTCTTGTGTGCGGGGTTCGTCAGCGCGAGTGTAGTTTGGAGAAGAAAGAACACCGTAATCATTGTAGCAAAAAGGTAAGCTTGCTGCGATTGTGTCAATTGTGTTGTCCAATCGGGGCTGTCACGTTAAGCAAAAGTAAATGAATAAATGTGCAAGCTATCGTCATTGAGAGCGAAGCAATCCAGAGGCCTTAATTTCCTGGATTGCTTCGCTCTCAATGATGTGACAATTACATATCTGTTCATTAAAAATGCTTGTCGTGACAGCCCTATTTAGCTATTTGTGCATTGTTACTGAAGTGCCGAAAGTATCCCTGCAACCTCTTGCAACTTCTCCATAACTTTTATTTGTTGCGGACATTTTTCGTTACATACTCCGCAACTCGTGCATTCGGACAGGGGTGTACCGCGCTTTGCTTCCCACATTCTTTTTGCTTGGGTAGATAAGCCATACACATTGTGATAGGTATACGCGTTAAAAATATGCGGGATATTAATTTCTTTAGGGCAAGGCAGGCAATAGTTGCACCCCGTACAATATAAGTCAGAGAATTTTTTTAGCTCTTCCATCATGAGCGCCGCTTTGCCAAAGTCCTCTTCTGTCATGGGTACTTCCATGTTTGCGACTTTTACATTGCCTTCAAGCATGGTCAAATCCTGCATGCCGGAGACGGCACTTGAGACATTTTTATTGCCAAGCACAAAACGCAGGGCCAGCTCAGGGGTTGATATATCTTTGCCCAACAACTTGCCAGAAAGCTCAGATGGCATAGAGAGCCGCCCACCGGCAATCGGCCCCATAACCGTGACACCGATGCCTTTGCCGGCTAAATAATTTATGTTTTCTTCGTTAGAGCGGTCCAGAAGGTTGTACTGCAAGAGTGCCGAGGAGAACATCTCGAAGGTTTCCACTATATAAGGGATATCTTTAACATCGCCATGGAAAGAGAAGGATATATGCTTTATGAGTCCCTCATCCAGTGCCTTTTGCACTTCTTTTTTTAGGCCAAAGCCCATTATCTTTTCGTCAAATACCCCTTTATTAATACCGTGGAAATGGTAAAAATCGATATAGTCCATGTCTAGCAGCCCCAGCTGCATCTCAAGCATGCGCCTAAAATCGGCTGTTGTTTCTACTTCGGCCATGGGGATTTTGGTTGCCACCATTACTTTTTCGCGATCCATTAGTTTTACAGCTTTGCCAACAGTAGCTTGGCTTTTGAAGTGGCAGTAGAATTGTGCCGTATCAAAATAATTAACACCCGCGTCATATGCGGCTTTAAGTAGCGGTATGGCCTTTTCCTCGTCTACAATCCAGGTATCGTCCCGTTGGTTTTCATACCATGAGCGGCCTTCTCTTGCTTTTATCTCTTCTTCACTCATCTCAGCTATTTTTATTTCGGGCAGCCTCATACATCCGAAACCAAGTGCCGAGATTTTTTTTCCTGTTTTGCCAAAGTCACGATAAATCATTGTCCTCCATGCCTCCTCATTGGTGTAATTTGCTTTAGTATAAATGATAGAGACTGTACTATCAACCTGTGTATCTACAAGGCCACAACTTCAAACTGCCTGCGTATGATCTCCGCGGGAGTGAGCCAAGCGCGTTGTTAAGACTCGCTAAGCACGCACTTTCCTACGCTGATGGCGCGAAAAGCATGCGCCAATGCGCTCCGGGTGCTTAGCAGACGCTCGCTTTAACAACGCGCTTGGCCCACTCCCGCAGCGGGTGTATTTGACAAGAGTGAGAGAGAATGATACGCTACATTAGACCGACCGACGGTCTAATAAGTTTTCTGGCACACTTTGCGAAAGGGGATGGTACCCATGGCACGGACAATTAACCCCCAAAAGACAATTAGCAGCATCTTACATGTGTCCGAACGGCTTTTTTTAGAAAAAGGATACGAAAAAACTACTACGCAAGAAATCGTTAACGAGACAGGGCTATCTAAAGGGACAATTTTTCACCATTTTAAATCTAAAGAGGATATTTTGGCTGCGGTATTAGATAGGTACAACGAAGAGACGGCGCTAGATATGCACATGTGGCTTTCTGAAATGAAGATAACTTTAGCCAAAGACAAAATTATAGGCTTGTTTAACAGGTTTTATGATGAGGCCGAAAGAAAGCCATTGTCTAAACTGGCGCTTATAGCTCAAAGTCCCCGTCTCATCCTTGAAGACTTGAGGCTGTGGGCAAAAAAAATATCCCCGATTATCGCGGCGCTTATAAAAGAAGGAAACCGGGACGGCTCAATTAAAACAGACTACCCAGACGAATGTGCCGAGCTTTTCAACCTGTTATTTTGCATCTGGTGCGACCCTGTTACTCTGGAATGCAGTGCCGAGGGCTTATATAAACGCTTGATATTCATCCAGCACACAATGCGGTTATTGGGAGTTGATGTTGCAAGCGATGAGTTTATACAAAAATCTATAAAATTTGCGGAAGGTTTATATTCATAAAAAGCGGCTTTGACGCACCTGCTATAAATAAAAAGTGAGGAATTATTATGGAAAACGTAAAGAAAAATCGTATGTGGCTGTTGGGCATTATCTTGGTAAGTTATTTTGTTGTGGGCTTCCCGGATGGTGCGTTTACCGTATCATGGCTTGGGATAGCAGATGAAATACGAGGCATGACTACAGCACATACGGGATATATTTTGGTAGGGTATTCTGTTACGTATACATTGGCCGGAGTGATTTTGTCTTGGCTTAACCGCTATGCTAAGCTGCAAACTATTTACTTGTGGGGCTTGGTCATTATGGGAATAGGCTTTATCGGCCTTGCCCTATCTCCTAATTTTGCGATGGTGCTTGCAACCATTACAGTTTATGGTTTTGGCACGGGTCTTATGGCGTCAAGTATGAACTCGTATATGGCAAAACATTTTACAGCTAGGCATAATAATTGGATGCATTGCTTTTGGGGTGCCGGTGCTTCGTTAAGCCCTATAATTATGGGGCAGATGATGGCCGTCCTAAGCTGGCGCGCAGGGTATTTTGCTATTACAGGTATCTTGCTAGTGGTCGCAATCATGCTTCTAATAAGTATGTACAAGAAGGTTTGGATTGACGATGAAGCAGCGCAAGAGAAGACAGATAAAGCAGAACAAGCTCATAATAAGATAAGGCATCTAACAAAGAAATGGCATCAAGCAGTAGAGATATTGACGTTTTTCTTCTTGGGCGGCACGGACTACACCCTGGTATTTTTTACAGGGGCCGCGCTTATCGCGCGTGGGGAGCAAACGGACTATACGGTTGCTATTTTTTCTGCTGTGTACTATGTGTCTATGACTGCCGGTCGGATGTTCTTTGGGTGGGCCGCTAAGTGGCTAAAAGAAGTCCCTATTGTACGCATAGGCGTTGTAATATCCATAGCTGGGATTGCGGTGCTTTATTTTGCCAGCAATATCACAGGTATGGCACTGACCGGGTTTGGCCTTGGGCCTATGCTACCGACTTTGGTAAGTGATAGCTCCAACCGTTTTTCGCCCCGTGTCTTATCCAAAATTGTTGGATACGAACTCGCGGCTTTCGGTGCCGGTATTGCGGTTTTATTCTTTATCACTAGCCAAATCCTGCACTTTATTTCTTATGAGGCGTTGTTTCCCTTGGCGCTAGGTTTTATTGTTCTTGTATTTTTATGTAATGAGATTTTGGCATATGCTTTGAAGGTGAATAGCTCAACTCAATAACCTGCATGGCATACTGTAAAAGAGGCGGCCTCGCCAATGAGTCCGCCTCGGTTGCGTTAACTATTTTATTTCTACCACAGGATGCATCTCGATATATCCGCGCCATCCCATAGGCGCAAATTGCATTTTGGGCGCAATATCATATGCGTATTTATAGCCATATACTTCTGGATTAAATTCCTTAATCCGCCTCATGCATGCGCCTACGGCTTCGCCAAAGTGCTCATCGTCATAGGTTTCGCCCTGGAATACCAACAGCTTACAGGGCTCCAGGTCAATAACGTCAAAGCCTTGTGGCACTTCGCCTGCATAATTGGCCGGGACTTCTACGCCGTGGACATAGGTGCTGGTACCTGATGGACGCATATTGTCTGGCAACCACGCACCTACAGGCTCGTAAAGGGCTTCTTTAATACCGCATAAGATATCCCAGGGTGCGGTCCAACCTTTTTCTTCATCTGTACAGCCTACTTCTTCGCAGTACTCGAAATATTCCGTCGCTTTTTTGCCGCGGAATAGTATTAGCTTCCGCGCCGGCCTTTCCATGATTTGAACAAATACAAATGCTGATTTTTCGCTCATTTTATGCTCCTCCTGTCTTGTTTCACGTTGTTTTTGACGGTCGAGGAAATGATAGGGGACGCGCCAGCCTTTTGGGCTTGGATAGTTTGCGTATTTTTTTGGCGTTATGCCAAAGGCGTTGGCAAAAGCCCGAGTAAAGCCTGCGTGACTGTCGAAGACATAGTCCATGGCTACGTCCAGTACTTTTGGCTTACCGTTTCTTAGCATTTGAGCGGCCTGAACCAATCGCTCCCGGCGGATATACTCGAACGGGGATATGCCGGTTTCTTCTTTAAACAGCCGTGCCGCGTGGTACTGGGAATACCCAGCCGCTGTGGCTATGTCGCTTGCGGTGATTGACTCTTGCAGGTGCTCGCGTATATAGGCCCGTATACGTGCGGTTGCTTGAACTGCTTCACCGTTTACGCTGTGCATGGCTACTCATCTCCTCGTCATCATAATACCGGAGACACAAACGGTTTTCTTGACTTCAAATGCGATAGTTTTATGTAATTAACCGGCGTTTACGTTTGTCTAAAAAAACCGTTTAGACAAACGCAAGCCGCCTTCTTGCTAAAGCATATTTGCAAGCATATCTTCATAAGTATCGCGGCGACGGATTAATTTTATACTTCCGCATTCCTGTATAAGCACCTCGGCTGGGCGGGCACGATTGTTGTATTGCGAACTCATAGCGTAGCCATAAGCCCCGGCATCTAGTACCCCCAAAATGTCGCCTTCGTATATAGGGGGCAGCGGGCGGGACTTGGCTATATAGTCGCCGGATTCGCATTGGTTGCCTACTATGCTTATAGGCTCGAGCACGGCGGCTGCAGGTTCGACTATAGATGAGGTGCTATTGGTGACAGAGTCGGATTTGTTTGTGGATACCGCGGGACGGTATATTTCAATATCATGATGGGCGTCGTATAGAGTTGTGCGGGCCAGCACGCTAAAGCCTAGATCTGTACCGGCGTACTTTGTTTCGCCGTTTTGCTTAATGGCATGTACTGTCCCAAGTAGCACCCCACTTTCGGCGCAAATATAGCGGCCCGGCTCCACGATATAAGTCAGGGGTTTGCCATATTCCATAGCAAAGTCCTCCATATGCTTGGTAAGTGCCTGGCCGATATAGGTCAAGTTTGTGTGAGCTTCGCCGTTTTGCTTGTTATAGGGGATGCTAAAGCCACCGCCGAAATCTATAAAATCCAGGTTTTCGAATTGACGTGCTATTGTTAACAGTTCTTCTACTCCGCTTAAATACAAATCTTCCGAGTTTTGCGAGCCGGAGTGATGGTTGATACCTATAAGCCGCAGCCTATACTTGGCCAGAAGTGCCTTTACCTTTGGGATATAGGCGGCTCGTATGCCAAATTTAGTTTTATCGCCGCCAGTTATTACGTTTTCGTGGTGGCCGCCGCCTATACCGCCGTTAAAGCGCAAGGCTATTTCACCGCCCGGGTTAAGTTTCCCGTAGGTTTCCAGCTGGGATATGGAATCTACGCTTAATGCTATGCCCCGCTCTATGGCAAAAGCCATTTCGTCCGGGGAAATGTTATTGGCTATGAAAAATAGATCTTCCGGAACAAAACCTGCGGCAAGGGCTGCAACGGCTTCTCCTGGGCTGCTTACATCTGCCGACAGACCCTCTTCCTTGGCTATGCGCATCAATGCGAGGTTTGTGTTTGCCTTAATAGCGTAGTTTATCTTGAATCTTGGATAGGTTGTGAGATTTTTCATGTCGCGGCAGCGCTGGCGTAATATGCTTTCGTTGTATACATATAGAGGGCTGCCGTATGTGGCCACCAAGGCGGCGGGGTCATGATCTTGGTAAAAGTTCATTGCAGTGGTTACAGGTGTATTCAATTTCATGTTAATGTTCCTCTCACGCTTTAATTTGCAAGAGATAATTATACGCTATATAGGTTCTTTAGCAAGCTTGTGATGCTATGCTTGATACAATAACTGTACTCTTACATATTATCCCGCATATCCCGGCGATATCGCGAAGGCGTCTTCTTAGTCCGCTCTCCAAACAGCCTTATAAAATACTCTACTCCGGAATAACCACAGGCGCGCGCAACTTCCGCAATGGACGCGTCTGTAGTGGTAAGCATCTTCTTGGCAAATTCTACACGCATATTCATTAAATCGGCATTTGGAGATACGCCAAAAAATTCGCCGTACAGTACCGTAAATCTGCTGCGGGTCAGCCATACATTGTGTGCCATGCGCTCGATTGTCCAATTGCTTGGGTCGTTACGCATCTCGTCTCTTAGGGCAATAAAGCGCTGCTTGGTCTCTTGTTTGCGCTTAAGATTGGGATTGCCACCTATATGTAACTGTGACAATGTCTCGAAAAGTTTTACGATATTTATGTTTATCTCATCATCGAAGGATTCTAGCTTGTTGGGTACGGCATAGGCTAGCCACTCGATCTGGGCTGTAATTTCCTCGCCATTATAAATAGCAAAAACTTCATTTTCAGGCAAATTAAAACGGGCTATAAAATCCGGGTCATTTACCTGGAAAGTTAGGAAATTATTGCAAAAATGCCCATTGTGTGTCCTAAATTCTTGCCTGCAACCCGGCAGGTATATTATGCAGCTGTCTTCCGCAACCAAAACCTCAGTGCCACCTACAGTCACCCATGTAGGAGTAAGGAAATGCACGAAATTAATTGCCGGCTGACCTTGCTCACGCAGCAGAAACCAATCATGGCCATACTGGTGTTTGCGATGGGCCACAGCCATTACTGTGAATTTGCGCATAAATTTGCCTCCTTGCTGTCTTATTGTTCTATTATGCCATAATAGCTCTAAGCGATCAAAACAATTATCGCTAAACGCAGGCATCATGCGCTATTGGCGAGACAGCGAAATAGTCATAATAAGCATAATAAGTCAATTGCACCTAATGATGACATGATTTACTGGGGCCTATTTAAGGATTATCTGGTGATTAGCCGCACATCCAAGTTATTGTATAGTACAATTGCACAGGGAATAGCGTTGACTCTCATATATTGCTAGGTATAATCTGCAATAACAGGATAATCGCCTGAGGCACCTCTGAACCCTAAAACAAAACCAAATATTGTAGTAGTCATGTCGAACCAGCAACATGCCGACATGCGCGCAAGCATAACCACAGCGAAGCGAGGAAGCGTAACGAGGGTTCACCCCCCGCGGAGCGGCGGGGGTTTGGGGGCAGTTCCCCCACAAAAGTAAAGAACGCAAAAAAAGCCGCGCAAACAGCGCGGCCCCGCAGCGAAGCGAGGAAGCGTAGCGGGGGTTCACCCCCTGCGGAGCGGCTGATGTTTGGGGGGCAGCGCCCCCACAAAAGTAAAGAACGCAAAAAAAGCCGCGCAAACAGCGCGGCCCCGCAGCGAAGCGAGGAAGCGTAGCGGGGGTTCATCCCCCGCGGAGCGGCGGGGGTTTGGGGGCAGCGCCCCCATTTAAAAGGAGGATTATGACAGTGTCACGACAAGAGTACCCACGTCCACAAATGGTACGTGAGACATGGCAAAACCTGAACGGAGAATGGGATTTCGAGTTTGATTTCTCTGTAAGTGGGTTAGAACAGGAGTTTCAGACTAAGGGAGAATTTACGAAGAGTATAAATGTCCCCTTTTGCCCGGAAAGTAAGCTGTCTGGCATAGGATTTGTGGATTTTATCCCGGCTTGTTGGTATCGCAGGATCATTAATATCACGCCGCAGCAAAAAGAAGGCACGGTGCTGCTTCATTTTGGCGCGGTCGATTACGATTGCACTGTGTTCGTTAACGGTGTCAAGGCTGGGAACCATAAGGGCGGCTATTCGTCTTTTAATTTTGATATTACTACGTTGGTAGAGGCCGGCGAGAATACAATTGTGGTCTATGCCGTAGACGATACCCGCAGCCCTATGCAGCCCACGGGTAAACAGAGCATACTTTTCTACTCCAGGCGATGCAACTACACGCGTACCACAGGTATCTGGCAAACCGTGTGGCTGGAGTTTGCGCCCAAAAACAGAATCGTCAGCTATAAAGTTACCCCTGACTTAAACAGTACCGCAGCCGATTTTGCGGTAAAGTTGGCCGGTGATACAGATGCTATGAGCCTGCGCATAAAGGCCACTTTTGAAGGGCGCGACATGGGCGAATCCACTGTGGCTGTAAACGGTAACCTTGCAAACCTGCGGCTGGCATTAAATGAATCCTACCCGTGGGAAGTAGGCGTTGGCAATTTGTATGACATAACTATTGAGCTTATAAAAGACGGCGTAGAAGACAAAGTAACTGGCTATTTCGGCCTAAGAAATGTCTATATTAAAGACCACGCCATTTACCTAAATAACCGGCCGGTCTACCAGCGCCTTGTGCTGGATCAAGGTTTCTATCCAGACGGCATATATACCGCCCCTACTGACGATGCCCTTATTAAGGACATAAAAATTTCCATGGACTTAGGTTTTAACGGCGCACGTCTCCACGAGAGAGCCTTCGAAGAGCGCTTCTTATACCATGCCGACCGTCTGGGCTACCTGGTATGGGGTGAGCATGCAAACTGGGGCCTGGATATATCCGACCCCTTGGGCTTGCATGCCTTCTTGCCAGAATGGCTGGAATTGGTAGATCGCGATTTTAACCATCCTTCTATCGTAGGCTGGTGCCCCTTTAACGAAACCTGGGATATTAACGGGCGTAAGCAGGTAGATGACACATTGCTTGTGACATATCTTGCTACCAAAGCCGCCGACCCGACCCGCCCGGTAATAGACACCAGTGGTAACTTCCATGTAATAACCGATATCTATGATATCCACGACTATGACCAGGATGTAGAAAGCTTCTCCAAAAAGTATAAACACCTCAAAAAAGGCGAAGCTCACGAAACCTATCCCGGCAGGCAATCTTATGGTGGCGAACCGTATTTTGTAAGCGAGTACGGCGGCGCCTGGTGGGCAAAACCGGGCACCGAAGGTTGGGGCTATGGCAAGAACCCTGAGTCAATTGAGGAATTTATCCACAGATATGTAGGGTTAACAGACGCGCTTTTAAGCTCCGAAGGGATTTGCGCATTCTGCTATACCCAGCTATACGACGTAGAACAGGAGCAAAACGGCCTGTATGACTACGACCGTAACCTAAAGTTTGGGCCAGAAGTCTACGATGCAATCCGTAAAATTAATACAAAGAAAGCGGCAATAGAAAAATAAATAATTGTACTTGCCATAAAAACCGGACTGTCTCGTTAAGAAAGTATAAGAGTTCTCTGTGGGATGACCACAAGCTCTACTTTCTTAACAAGACAGCCCGGTTTTTCAACAATCTTCTTTATCCGCCTTAAAACTCCCTATGGGGTTTTTTCTTGATGATGAAAAATAGTGCTGCCAGCCCTGCTGCTACTATTGTGGCACTGCCGGCTATGGCAAATACTGTGGCACCGCCGCCACCGGCTAAGGGCAGTTCGAAGTCTAACCTGTTACCTACATACCAGTTGCCACCAGGCAGGTCGGGGAAGCGTACAAATAGCGGATTGCCTGCGTGCTCTGTAACACTTACTGCCAGCGTGCCGGTGTCTTGCACTACACGTAGCACCCAGTATCCAAAGGGGGCCATGTGGCCGGCCGGGGGCGTTACTTCTCTCAGGCGGTAATAATGGTCTGTAGAGAGGTAGAAGGTTACTTGGCCTATGGGGGCGGTGTCACTGCTAACTTGTATGCCGCCGTCCACTGCCGGTATTGCTGTCCATGGGCCGGTTGGGCTTGTGCCCCTGTATAGTTGGAATACCGCGCCCGGAAGCGCTGCGCCGGTTTGTGGGGTTATTACATTGTCTGTTTTGGTAAACACGAAAGGTACCGGCGCTGAAATCCAGTTGATGTCGTAGTTGTTTAGCGGGTGTGTGTTACCGGTGTGGCTTGGGTGCGGTATTGCAGGTGATAGAGTTGCAGGCGTCCAAGTAATGTTGGGCAACACACCTGTTTCCAGTGCGTTTATTGGCGGGACGTGTACCTGCCTGGCCCTGTTGCCCGCGAAGTGTACATTGTTCAAGGTTATGTTTTGGAAAAACACGGACCTTAGACTGGCGTCCAAACTTAGCGGGTTGGGGTAATTGCCATGCTGCTGGGTAAATACACCGCCGCCGTCACCGGCCAGTGCCTGGTTACCGGTTATGTTTACACTTGTGGTGCTTGGCTGGGTGCGCATTTCTGCGTCTATTGCTACCCACACGCCACCGCCGTCACGGCTTGTAGCTATATTATTGGTTATGTTTTTGATGTTTGTACCGGAAAGTATAAAGCTTGGCCCGCCGCCAGATAGTGGGCCTATGTTGATGTAGTCCTCAAAGGTTGGGGCCTCGTTAATATAGCCTTGGCCATTGTTTGTGCCGGAAAGCATAGAGCTTGGCCCGCCGCTGGACAGTGTGTTTATGTTGGTGTATTCCTCAAAGGTTGGGGCTTCGTTAATACTACCTTCGCCGTTGCTGCTACCCGGTAGCATAGAGCTAAATGCATTGGCTATGCGGCCAAAGAATGTAACGGTTCCTCCAGCTTCTATTGGTGGGGGTGTTGGTGTGGGCATCACGGGGGTGGTTGCGGCAATATATACGCCGCCGCCGTCTACCGTGGCCGTGTTGGCTGTTATTGTACCGCCGGCCATGTTTAGGCTTGGGACTACAGCGCCTGCCCCTATGAGATATACGCCACCGCCGAAGTACGCATGGTTATTGGAAATTGTGGCAGCGGTCTGGTTCATGTTAACAACTGCGCCGCTACCGGCTACGTATACACCTCCGCCGTGTAGGATTGTAGTACCCGCAGCGTTTTGGGTGTGGTTGCGGATTGTGCCGCCGTTCATGTTAAACCCAATGCTTTGGCTGCTTTCCAACGATACGCCGCCGCCAGCTATGGCGCGGTTATATTCTATTGTACCGTTATTCATTGTGAACAAGGGCATGGCAACATCGCCACGTGGGAAGGCTACACTGCTTCTAATGCTAATGCCGCCGCCATACATGGTGGCCGTGTTGTTAGCAATTAGGCCATTGTTGAAGTTAAGGCGGGTTATGTTGTTGGTTATATTGCCTAGGCCATGGCCGGCGTTGTTTGTGCCGCCAGGGTTTGGCCCGTGTGTATAAATGGCTATGCCGCCACCGCTTGGGGCTGTGTTGTGTGTGATTTCCGCAGAGTTGTATATATTCACTATACCGCGCCCGCTTAGCATTACACCGCCGCCGCCGTCTTGGACGCGGGATATGCCTGTGACACTGGTGACTCTATTATTGGTAACTTGGGCATCTACTATGGTAAACCTGCCAACGCCGCCTATGAATACGCCGCCGCCGCCGCCCGGCGCACCTATTGCAGATACTTGGGCTTCGTTGTTGCTAATTGTGCCTGCTGTCATCCTAAAGCCGGTTGGCTGGTTGCCTCCACCCATTGGGTCGCCAACCC
>Ga0123355_10000680_pt1 | contig 46281 bp, 36 predicted proteins | sample TergutEmb28metaG_3_FD_89872 | JGI IMG/M metagenome (GOLD analysis project Ga0123355, IMG submission 89872) | Embiratermes neotenicus P1 segment gut microbial communities from Petit-Saut dam, French Guiana - Emb289 P1 | ecosystem: Host-associated > Arthropoda: Insects > Digestive system > Gut ...
ACGAAAGCAAGGCATTGATTTTGCAGGGTTTTTCCCACATGGTTTTTCTGTTTTCTGTACCCGCTACATACCCACTATAGAAAATGGATATAAAATGCGTAACGGGTAACTTAGTGGGTAAATCGCTTTTTTCTATATCTTTTGGCATTTGTTAAATGCTCAAAAACGTTGCAACTAGGAACTTCTATAAGATTCTCTTACTTACCGAAGCACTTCCTTACCAAGGGAGTGCTCTGCCTACTGAGCTACGAAAGCATATGCGGCAAGCGCCGCTGATTTAATTTGGCGACCCAGAACGGACTCAAACCGTCGGCCTCCAGCGTGACAGGCTGGCGTTCTAACCAACTGAACTACTGGGCCTCATCGAGCTTTGCTTCGCGTAACGACAGAATTTCAACAAACTGCATTCCACTATGTCAGCCTAAGTATGGTAGCACATCCTATTGTAAATTGCAAGGGTAATTTTTCGCATCAATTGCGGACTTTTTTCCATATCTGCCGGAACTTTCCAAGGCGCAGTTATTTCCATATATGCTCCCGATAATGGCTCAGTAAGCGCAAGCAACTGTGCATGAAGCGCTTGGGTTTCTACACCCAGCATTTGAGATGTCGCCATTGATTCGTTGGTGCAATAAAGCTTATCACCCAGAATCGGATGCCCTATGTGCAAACCATGCACTCTGATCTGATGTGTCCGCCCGGTCTCCAGCCGAAACCGAACAAGAGATACAGCAGAAGACACCCCCTTTATAGCCGGTATCATAAGCGCACCAGCAACATACCCTTGCTCTGACGGACTAGCGCTTTCATTACCATCCACTATATCAAAGACCTCAAGTGTCTCAAAATGCGTAACCGCTCTTTGCCCATCCGGAGCTACAACCCTAAGCAAATTACGCTCTTCAAATCGCTTAATTGGCGCATCAATCGTACCGCATTCCGGCATTTTACCATACACCAGCGCAAGATATTCTCTCCTTGCTTCCGATGCGGACAGGGCTTTTGAAGCGAGATCTTTCATATAGCTATTTTTTGCAAAAAGCACAACCCCGCTTGTATCCCTATCTAACCTATTGACAGCATGACACGCCATCTGTGTGCCCATGGGCGGTGTCGCACATAACACATCATCGTCTTTCATTCCGCTTATGTACCCGGCTACAAAATTTGATAACGTCCCTGTATTTCTTGACCGTGACGGATGAACCAGCACCCCGGACGGTTTATTCACCGCCAACAGCCCCTCATTTTCAAATAACATCTCAAGTGCACCATATTCAGGCAGATTATCACATGGCTGCTCCGCACCACCGATGTCCACCTCCAATGTCTCCCCCGGCGAAAGCTTGTAATTCGTGAACACAGACTTCCCGGAAACATGAATCACATCAGCCAGTTTCAGGCGTCGAAGCATGGTGGCAGAAACTTTCAAATCACGGCGCAACACCGAATGGACCGTTTTATCCCTATCTTTTTCTTCTACATAAAACTTTAACAGCATCAATATCACCTATTGGTAAGATAACGTACAACAGATATTATTTAAAAGTATAAGCAAAAAACCCGGCTATGCCGGGTTTTTTCTGCGATGCACTGGGGTTTATTCAAATTCGTCTGCGAATTCCCCTGCCGAACCCAATCTCTTCTCATCGATTCTGGCTTTGATATCAACAAAAAAGTCTGCTATTTCATTTCTGAAAAGATAAACCGCTGTAACTGCTGCAGCAACCGCTACAAATCCGCAAATGGCATAGATCAGTATTTTGTTATTATTCATTTCAACAACTCCTTAAATTATGAATGACTTCCTACTTTAATTGTACACTACTTGCTCCAAAAAAACAACTGCTATTTTTCTACATATATGTTATAATACCACACGCAGTTATAGTGCTCAATTGCAATTCACCATCCGGAGGAATACATGAACATAGTGCCATCAAATATTCTATCGCCCAGACTCATCCTGACACTCTTATTTATAGTCCTAGCATCCGTATTAGCGCTCGTCAGCCCATTCGAAGGACTGGACACCCAAGGCCACATCATGCTCTCAACCATGCTGGCAGCGCTCTCCGCATGGGTATTTCGCCCGGCAGGCGGCACACTCATCATAGGCGCAGTGATTATCATACTCGGCGGACTCATTGCCGGAATCCCCATAGCTGACTTGACTGTGGGATTTTCAGGAGGATCACTTTGGCTCTTAATCCCTGCCATGTTTATCGGATCTTCATTACGCTTTACCGGACTGGGCAAAAGAATTGTACTATTTTTATTTCGGCGATTAAACCTCAATTACGCAAAAATACTCGGCGGTTGGTTCGTCATAGGAATACTCTTCGCAATCATCACCCCACTAGCCACCGTCCGTTTTCTCATGCTGACCCCTATTGCTGTCAGTGTCGCAGACGCTTGCCTGCTTGAAAAAGGCAGTAAAGGCCGCTCTCTGATCGTCATTTCCTGTTGGGTCTTGAGTATATTTCCCTCCATCGCTTGGCTAAACGGCTCTCTGTTCGGCCCTGCATTTACTAATTTTCTACCCGAAGGCCCCATGAGAGACATGGCTACGCCTGAGACATGGTTTCTTGTCATGGCACCGTGGCTGCTTTTTAGCTTAGTTTTTGTTATCGCACTTTACTTTCTGCTCAAACCTGAACAGGACGTACACGTCTCCAAAGATAAAATTCAACAAATGTACGATGAATTAGGACCTATGAGCACTAAGGAAAAAGGATGTCTGATTTCACTCATATTCCTATTTACTTGCCTGATTTTACAGACATTCCTGCCCATCACAGCCAATCAGGTGCTACTCGCTTCACTGGTAATGATGTTGCTTCTGGGTGTATTGTCCACACCGGACATTTCAACCGGCGGCAACTGGGACGTCATCATGTTCTTGGGTATCATGCTGAGCTTTACGAATATCTTTAATGTCTCAGGACTCACAGCTTGGCTCACGCCATATTTGGCATCTATCATTGAAGCGATCGCATTTAATCCACTGGTGTTCGTGCTTGCACTCTTTGGCATTTGCATCATACTCAGATTCTTTGATGTCACGCAGGGATGGATCATCGCATCCATTTTTTCACTCGCCACACCGATTCTCTATATCTATTATGGCATTCACCCGCTGATATCTACCGCAGTTTTCGTCAGCGCCTCCTGTCTCTTTTTCTTCCGATACGCACAAGCTTGGATCGTACAAGTTGAATCTGTTTGCGGCGAAGGCGGTTGGAATCCTGCACACCTAAAGACGGCTTCAATACTCTATGTTGTGGTTGCAGCCGTTCAGCTCGTATTTAGCAGATTTTATTGGGTGCTTGTTGGCATCTTGTAATAATTATGTTATATTGTGAACAATACATGCTATGCGTATAATGATTGAGGGGGGAAGCTATGAACCATTCGTCCCACAAACGCATGACGCTGCCATTTCCCTTTGCACTGATGCTTGCAATCAATGTCGGCTTTTTAATCATTGCGTTTGTTATTGACCGTCCGGCAAGTATAATCGAGGGTTTTGTTACAATTGTCACCTCGCGTGTTGTTCTGGTTACGGACTTCATCGCAGTTGGCGGCTTGGGCGCAACCTTGGTCAATGTCGCAATCATTGGCATCTTGAGCGTCATCATGTTTATCAAATCAGGCGCAAAACCCAGCGGTGCAACAATCATGGCACTCTGGGTCACCGCAGGTTTTGCCTTTTTCGGCAAAAATGTCTACAACATGATCCCGCTGACTATCGGCGTGTGGCTTTTTTCAAGATTCAAAAAAGAGCCTTATTCAAACTACCACCTTGCTTCACTGCTCGTTGGCACACTCTCCCCCATTGTCAGTGAAATTAGTTTTCTCGGCATTTTCAGCCCACCGATAGAAATCGCTTTGGGATCACTTCTGGGCATCTGTATTGGTTTTATCTTCCCTGCAGTTTCGGCACATATGGTCAGAATGCACAGCGGTTATGACCTGTATAGCATGGGATTTGCAGGCGGACTGATCGCAATGATTCTTTCAACAACAGCAAACAGTATGGGCCTGAGAACCTACCCTGTCAGTGTATATAGCTATGGCAATAATACGGTCATGGCTATCATTATGTACGCTGTTGCTGCCACCTTGATCATCAGTGGTCTTTTCACCGGCGGCGGTGTAAAGGCCAATCTCGCCACATACCGAAAGTTCTTTTCACATTCCGGCCGACTCATCACGGATTTTTACTTTTTGTACAAGAATACAATATACATCAACATGGGACTTCTGTGCGCATTTGCAACCACTGTAACACTGCTGATTGGGGCTGAACTTAACGGCATATCCGCCGCCGGAATCTTCACTATGGTCGGTTTTGGTTGCTTTGGCAAGCATATAAAAAATGTACCTCCCATCATCATTGGCGCACTCTTGTCTGCCTATTTGAACATCTGGCCCTTTACTTCCCCTGCGAATGTCGCCTCTATACTCTTTGCGGCAGCCCTTGCGCCACTTGCAGGGCAGTTCGGCATTATTTGGGGTATCGTTGCAGGATTTTTACACGTCAGCGTTGCCATGCACGTTGGTGCGCTCTGCGGCGGCTTGAATCTATACAACAATGGATTTGCGGCAGGCTTCATCGCAATGATTTTGCTTCCAATAATCACCATCTCAGAAAGGATGCGAAAAAATCATGAAGATTAAGTTCGAAAAAATCATGGCCATTACCAGCGAATTGCTTTCATATTGCCACAGTAATGGCGCTAAGGAGTTCCATCTGGATATTTCTGAAAGCGATGATGCCATCGTGCTCACCATGCGGGCTTGTTTGGAGCATATGCCGGATAAGGAAATGGAGCGATTACACACTGCACTCAGCGCTCCGCGCCAACGAGAGATCGAGCAAGACTACTGGGAACTCATCGGCGAATCAGAGACTCATTCTGAAATGACATTAGTAGGTATGCTGTGTGATGAAACTGCTGTACAATATAGAGATAATGAACTGAGCATTACGCTCAAGCGGTATGCATAGAAGCTTGCCAAATAACCCGGAATTAACTGAGACGCCCTAACAAATAAGGCGTCTCGGTTGTATTATTGTATTAAATCTTGACTTCCCGGATCGGCTATTCCATGATTTCTCCGTCTCTGTCAATGACGATCTGACCTTCGAACGCATAAGCATTGTTGATGCCAATCGCTCTGAAGAAATCCATAGGAACAAATGTCACTCCATCAATCAGCACCGGAGCTGCGCTGATGGTCTGCGGGGCCATTCTGCCGATGTGAATCTCGGTATTCCCTATCCACAGTGAAATAGCCACACCGAGTCTGACACTGCTTTGCGTACCATCCCAGTTTACACCATAACCCAGCGCTTCGGCAACAGCTCTGAGCGGAAGCATCATTGTGCCGCCTACACTTTGGTAAGCTGCCGGTGCTGTGATTTGTCTGCCATTTACGAGAATCGGCCAGCCTGATGCATCAATCGTATCGTCAATGTCCAGAGGCATAGGAGTTTGGTATCCCGGATCGATTGTGCCAATTGGGTGTACAGCATCTTCAAAGAGTACGATGAGCTTAATCGCTGTGGTTTGAGCCGGAATGCTTCTGGTTGATGGGCCGTAAATCACAACAATGCGTCTGCCATCAAAATCTCCATCCCTAAAGTTCGTTCCATCGGCCAATATAATCTCAGTGTCTTCGCCCACAGTAAATTGCAACATTCCACCTTGCGCAAGATATACACCTTCGCCCACAGAATTAAAGCGATCCACTGCGACATTCCGATCATCCGGCATACCATTGACCAACACGGCTACAGTATACTGCGGCGGATAAATCATAATCATCGGCGCATTGGCGAGATAATATGCGGTCACGGTGTCGCCTTGGGCAAGATTGTCTTCAAACGGAAATACGGTTCTGTCTGTGATGTTCAAATAGGCTCTTGCTTCGCGATCTGCATCGGGCAATGCAATTTGTGCGCGTAGCGTACCTTCCAGTTCTTCAACGCCGAGCACAGTTCCGGTTATGGACAGATAGTACGGAGTTTCCGCATCAGCTTCAACAGCTGATGCCAGACCAACGAAAGATACGGTCATTAGTGCTGCGACTAAAAGAATTGTTAATGCTTTTTTCATGGTTTCAATCCTCCAATTTTAAAATAACGGTGAGTGGTTTCGTCTTTTCAGACGAGGATACGGTGCGAAAGTTCCAAGGTTTTTGTGAACATTTTGTTAACCTATTTTTCTCGCCCTCCTTAGCTGAATTCAGATAGTGATGACATGCATCCGACTATCCGGTTTGCCTGAAATTCTACCATTGCGTCCATGAACCACGCGGCCTTGTTTGAAAAATCAGCGCAACCGGCTTTTTGATGTACTTTTCGTCATGCGAGGCAAATTTTTGCGAGAAAATACCATGGAACTTCAAAAATTTTAACAATGCAGGTCGGAAAAAGATACATAAAAACTGTTGCGTGGACTTTTCAAACAAGGCCTTATACACATTATATACTATTTTTCTATCCTTGCCAATAGTTCTTTTAACGCCTTTTGGTATGCATCCTCTTGAAATGTAAAAAATGAGTGACCATAAGTATCCGACTCACCCTCATCGATATCATTCGAGCCAAAACGTATCACCGCTTCCGCCTCCCTGCCTTCGGTGAGTTTATCCGTAAAATATCGAAGCAACGGCGGATTGCGAACCAAAATCGGCCCGGTCATATAGGTTCCCAGCAAATTTTTATATCGTATGCCCTCGGTTTTCGAAGCATCGTTGGCTCCCGGCCCAAGCGCATACGCAAACGGACGATGAGTCGTGCCGGTTTGTCCGATACTTGCACGATTGATAAAGCCTATCAACTGATCTTGAAGAAAATCCGTAGCACCCACACAATCCCCGGTCACACGTGCGCTTCCTTGCACTGTTTCAAAATCCAATACACCCAACGCATCATGCCTTTTAGCATCAGCATCTATGATCGCATATCCAAAAATCTCGTGCGCATTTCCAGTTGCAAGTATATTCATGCCATTTTCAATACGTTCTACCAGTGTATCTTTGTATTGCACAATGTCACGTAGGCAAGCATGTACACTTCGTTCAGTACCGCTGCCTATATACAAAAAATCATAAGCCCCTATATCTATATCATCACCAACGCTTTTTTTCTCTATGATTGAGGCCAGCCCACGTGCCCTAAGCGCAAGCGTCAGCACTTCGGCATTCGCACGATCTCCGTATAGATTCATCAGGTCGTGGTAGAGGTGTAGAATCTTAATCATTATTTCCCAAGGCCTAGCCCTTCCAGTAGTTTCGCTTTATCTGAAAAACATGTCAGCACATAAATTGCTCCGGATGTATTTTTCTCAATATACGTCCGCAACGCATCAATGTCTGCGACATATCCTATTTTACTTTGATCAATCCCGGTCAGTGCAAATCGCGCCGCAAGTTCACTGACATATCTTCCGGCCAGAACAATATGCTCAACCATGGCATGGTTTGCAATCTCAAAGTCAATATCCCAAAGCCAAGACGTCTCACTCGTATAATATTTCCGGCTTATGTCATTGACCAGTATCACTAACGTGCAAGGCTTTTTCTGTCTCACCGCCCAAGTCAGCGATTGATCGTATGCCAGTGAGTTTTCGTGCTTTGAAATCAATAGCGTACCTTCACGCGCTTGGATCAAAAAATGAACCGTTCTACCGCCTTTGAGCATATACCCATCGATGGCACTTGCCGCTGTCTGTGCGCTTACGCCTGTCGTAGAGACCGCTGCTATAGCCGCAACCACATTATATGCGCCAATGAGACCGGGCAATACCAGATGTGTTTTGATCAGCGATGTTGCGTGCAGTGACTGTGCCGCTCTCGATGTTACATTTCCGGTTATTTCCATCATGCCCGATTCATAATCCAGCTTGGTCACTTCAAAGTCCGGCACTTGTCGCTTAAATGGGCATGAATTACAGCAAAATGCGCCATAATTACCCGCTATACGAAAGTCATATTTCATTTCACTTTTACAAACAGGGCAAAATGCGCCATCATCATAGCGAGGCGTCGCTTCAATTTCAAAATGCGATGTACCAAAGTCCGCACATGCCCCGAACCATATTATATTGGCATCGAGCTTTATTGCTCCATCCCCATCATTTTCTAATGCGGCTTCTTGAACCCCCAATGTTGAGACATAAGGATCATCAGCATTGAGTACCAGCGTCGTCTCGCTTCCGGCTTCATCTACTGCCCTTTGTATGTAGTCTAAAACAAATTCATGATGTCCATTACGCGTGAGCTGATCTCTGCACAGATTGGTAATGAGCAGTGCTGAGGGCTTAATGTAGGTAAATATTTGCCTTGCATAGCGCTCGTCACACTCTAAAACAAGCGCATCCTTTTTTACTTTTCCACTAAGCGCCGCAACACGAAGCAGCAGCGTTGCTACACCTTCAATCTGGTTCGAGCCTTCATGATTCCAGCCTACACTTTTGCCGGAGGCTTTGAGCGCATGAGCGATAAGCTCAGCCGTTGATGTCTTGCCATTGGAGCCTGTAACGGCAATGACATGTTCCGGCAGTTGTAAGTGCGCTAAAACATTCGGATAAATTTTGAGCGCAATTTTACCGGGAAGGCTGCTGCCTTTGCCCATCAGCTTTCCTATCATGTATAAAATTTTGCATATGGCGATGGCTATAAACACTTGCACTTGTGCCTTCTTTCGAGGTTATTTTGAGCATAGATTACTCATTTTCCGGGTATTTTATCCTCTATAGGCGTAAATGTCAAATAAACTCATGATCACCGCGATGGCGGCACAGGCGCTGTGAATCCGCTTGATCTTGCCACCTCTTGCGCTCTAATTGATTCCAGACTTAGCATATGACTCCTGCCGGCTTCGAAACTATGCGCCGAAATATACCGCCGCAAATCATTGCGCAGATTTTCATCCTGTGTCCACTCATACACCTCAGTCGCAGCCAACACCCCGGCAGTTCTTGACCTCCAGACAATTTCCACATCAAATTCATGCAATGTTCCGCTCATATATCTATTGGCATTATATCTGACCACCATGGCATCCGGATTGGACAAGCATAGCGCAACAATCATTATCGTACCTACCGCAAGAGCGCATTTAACAATTGAGAAATTCCATTTTTGCAGTGCAATCAGTGCCATGAACACAATCGCCATAAACACCATAAATATACAGGGCAGAAGCCTCGGCATCGTGAGCCCAAATGTACTGATATACAGTGCCATTTTACTAAACGCAGTGGCTATTAGTACCAAAGTAATTGCCGCAAGTATCACATTAAATAACTTTAATAATGTCTTAGATTCCAGTCGAAACTTCTTGCTGCTTATGTTCGCAGCCGTCAGTAGCGCCAGATTAATCGCAGCGATCCAACATAACTCAAAGAACCCATGTCTTGCAAATTCGGAATAATATAACCATCCGTCCGGACGTACCCCTGTAAAAGCTGAAAAGAAGTACGGCACTTGACTGAAAATGAATACCAAGTACAATACGCTCACTGCGCCCAACACAATGTTTATGCTCAAAGAAGGAACAATACGCATTGAGGTTACTACCTTTTCTGCTGATTCAGGCTTTATTACATCTGTTCCCTTTTTGTGTGCAGCGCCTGAGATCAATCCGTATAAATACGCTGCAACCGGAATCGCAAGCACCATGTAAAAGATAATTTCACCAAAATCTACATCATATGACATCCTAAAAAATTCTAAGACCATACCAAATCCACCGGCATCAGCCGTTTCAAGCAGCGGAATGATTATCGCCGCCATGATCACTGCAACAACGATTCCGAAAATAACCGGCAGCACTTTTCCCCGCCGCTTCCCTCTCGCCAGTGCGGAAAAACTCACATACTGATTGAGAAAGTTCCGAAATGGGATGATCATTGTCGCCCTGATGCCATCAATCAGCAGATAATTGCCGCTCTTTGCCTTTAATGTGCTGCCCGTGGCAATAATGACAAAATAAACTGCACTGCAAAACAAGAACAAACTCCTGATTCCGGCAAATCCGGCATTGCTCCACAGTGCATACGACATGCCGATAAGCCAAGTGACAGCCAGCCAAAAAATAGTTGCGGGGTTTATTAAGAGGACTTTTTTCTTAAAAAGATATCCCGAAACGCTCGCCAGATATATTGTGGTAAACACGGATACGCCCCAGCCGCGCCAAGAAGCAAATACCCATCTCGAAAACAGATATCCCAGCACAAATGCAATCATGGCGAAAGCAAAATCGATCATGTCCGGCTTAAAGGGATTAACATATTGCTCCTTTACTATGTGATGATGCCATTGTGATGGGTTGACTTGTCCCGGATGTGATGGCTCATGTGTTATCTGATTATGGTCTGTATTCATCGTCTATTCCTTCGCTTTCTTTAGTTTCCGGGTCGTATGCCAAAATATCTCCCGGCTGGCATTGCAATGCTTCACATATCGCTTCCAGAGTCGAAAATCTGATGGCTCTTGCTTTTCCGGTTTTTAAAATGGACAAATTCGCCTGGCTCAGCCCAATTTTCACAGCAAGCTCTCCCGATGATATCCTGCGCTTGGCCATCATGATGTCCAGATTCACCCTTATAGACATACTCATCGCCTCCTTAAATCGTATGGTCTGCATCGTCTTGAAGCGCAACCGCTCTGGCGATAACATTCTTAACCACGCGAACCACCAGTCCCATAAATGCTGCGGCAATTCCAATAGGAAGCCAAGGCGCATAATACAAAGACGATGCCATACAAATTATGCCTCCAACAAAAAAACACCATGAAATGAAACGCAGGTAAATTATATTTTCGTTTACAAAAACTTCACCCCATGAAATCCTGCGCAACAGTAAATACATACTCATGAGAAGTGCCGCCGCCGGAATCATACCGATGTACAAGGTGGTCAAAAACAGTGCTGCTCCTGCTCTACTCGCCATTGCCGACATGCTTAATACACGCGCCACGAGTCTCGGGGAAAAAATCGCACCCAGACCCAATAGCACCATAAACAGTATGACAAATATTTTGCTGAGCACCAGCGCCTTATTACTTTCGGACATAATATAACCTCCAATAGCCTCCAAAATTTTAGTATGGAGGCAGTTTAGCATAACAAATATCGAATTGCAATACTTTTTTATTGTTTTTCGATATATTTTTATCGATAAATGAAAATCCGTCTGTTCCGAAGCAAAAAACAAGGACCGATCATTGCTGATTAGTCCTCGTCTGACATTCAATTTGATCTAAATATCTATGCGCCGATCGCCTTTTTTGCGGTTCCGACAAGCCCTGCAAATGCGCTTGGCTCATGAATGGCCATCTCAGAGAGCATCTTGCGGTTGAGGGTGATGCCCGAAAGCTTCAAGCCATACATGAAACGTGAGTAGTTCATGCCATTCGCTTTGCAAGCTGCGCTGATTCTTGTAATCCAAAGCTGACGGAAGTCTCTCTTTTTGAGCTTACGGCCTACATAGGCATAAGTCAATGATTTCATGACCGCTTGGTTCGCCATTTTAAAATGCTTAGACTTTGATCCCCAATAACCTTTAGCTAACTTTAAAACTTTTTTTCTTCTTGCGCGCGTAGTTACAGCGCGTTTTACTCTAGCCATAACACTATCCTCCTATTTGTACGGGATCAATTTCTTGATCGTTGCTTCGTTTGTGACATCAGCGTAACCACCCATACGGAGACCTCTTTTACGCTTGGTTGTCTTCTTATTGAGGATGTGGTTCTTATAAGCGTGTGCACGCTTGACCTTACCTGATTTAGTGAGACGGAATCTTTTCTTTGCCCCACTGTGTGTCTTTATTTTCGGCATTTTTTCTCTCCTAAATTCTACTTACTGCTATCAGGTTTATCCTGATTAGATTGTTTGGTTGCTTTCGGGGTAAGGAACATTGACATGTGTCTGCCCTCAAGTTTGGGGTTTTTGTCAACTGTTCCATATTCTGTACATTGTTCGGCAAAATTCTTGAGTAGCTTCTCACCAATGTCTGTGTGAGCCATTTCTCTGCCTCTGAAACGGACTGTGATCTTTAGTCGATCGCCTTCCTTGAGGAATTTTTGCCCGTGATTCAGCTTAACGTTAAAATCGTTGATACCGATACTTGGAGACATGCGTATTTCCTTGACCTCCACAATATGCTGGTGACGACGCGCCTCTTTATCCCGCTTGGCTTGCTCAAAGCGGTACTTACCATAATCCATGATTTTACATACGGGTGGATTTGAGGTCGGAGCAATTTTTACCAAGTCAAGTTCTTTTTCGACTGCAATTTTAAATGCTTCCTGTGACGACATAATCCCAAGTTGACTACCATCCTCGTCAATCATCCGGACTTCTTTATCGGTGATATCTTCGTTAATCTGATAACTCACGCTGCTAATAGTGAAAACACCTCCATCGAAATATACTATTGTCCAATGGGCTTGCGTCCCACCCAGAGCACTTGCCACATAACAAAACGCGGACGCCTTTGCATCCGCGAACTCAAGACCGCCCCTTATGTTGGGCGTAATTGTCTGTCATTGACCTCGGCGCACTTAAGGTGTGGCCGGGTGAGTACGGAGGATGCCGTTCTGCTTACTACCGATGAATTATAGCATCTTTGCTGATTTCCTGTCAACATTTTTTTTATTAATGTTTCGATATTTTTTGGTGAGCGTTACTTTACAGAGTCACTTGTTTTTTGCCATGCACGGATATATAATGCTTTTCAGAAAGATAACATAACAAACGGAGGATGGTTCATTGGAATATATTCTGTTGGCACTCAGTATTCTCATCTTAATTATCTCAGTTTTAGCCCTATTAAAAAAGACAAAAGAGCCGGACAGTCTCCGGATAGAAGATGCCGTACAAAAGTCCCTGACTGATCTCAGATCTTTAATTTTACAGGAAAACAGCGTACTACGCGACGAATTCGATCAAAAACTTGACCGCACACGTGCCGCATTGACCACAATGCTTGCCGACACTAGGGAATCTCAACAAAAAGCAGTCGGAGAACTCGCCGTCAAAACAGGTGAAAATATGGATCGTCTGAGACAGGGCATTGACGAGCGGCTCAGTCAGACCAGCGAGCGTCAAAGCAAGCGCCTGTCCGAACTCATGACCTCAAGTGCCGGTAGTATGGAGAACGTCCGTAACAAGGTTGATGAAAGACTGGACAAGATTCAGACAGAGTTAGAGAAGGATCTCAGCGCTCTGATGACTTCAAACGAGAAAAAACTCGAAGAAATGCGCCTGACTGTCAACGAAAAGCTCGAAAAGACACTCGAAACCCGCCTGCAAAAGTCTTTTGAAACCGTCAGCACACAGCTTGAGAGTGTCAACAAAGGTTTGGGAGAAATGAAGACCGTTGCCGAATCCGTAGGTTCGCTCAACAAAGTCCTCTCCGGTGCCAAGACGCGCGGCATCTTAGGTGAGTTGCAGTTGGGGCAGATTATCGAAGATATGCTCCCATCACAGCTCTATGATGTTGAGATTCCAACAATTTCAGGCTCAAAAGACCGTGTTGAATACGCCATCAAGTTCCCCGGAGCCGAAGAGGGCAAATATGTATACCTGCCAATTGATTCCAAGTTCCCTCTCGAAGACTATTATCGCCTACTGGACGGCTACGAAGCCGGAGATACGACACTTATTGAGACCTCGCGCAAGGCCTTACTTGATCGGGTCAAGATGTTTGGCCGAGATGTCAAGAAAAAATATGTTCTGCCGCCCGAAACAACAAATTTCGCCGTGATATTTCTACCAACTGAAGGACTTTATTCAGAAATTGTGCGTGATGCCGCTTTTTTAGATGCATTACGCAAAGATGGGATCATTGTGACCGGCCCTTCAACAATTTCGGCCATGCTCAACGCACTACAGATCGGCTTCAAAACACTGCAAATACAAAAAGGTGCCGCTGAGATCGAGCGGATGCTTGGCGCTGTTAAAAAGGAGTTTGAGAGCTTTGAAGCAGTGCTGACCAAAGCCAGAGATAGGGTCAGAAAGGCCGGTGACGAACTGGATCTCCTTGCCGGGACAAGGACGCGGGCTATTAACAGAAGCCTGCGCGAAGTCCAGATTTACACGGATGACAACGCACAGGCTATTTTGGGCATCACTGAGGGGGATTTAGACTAAGACTAGGACTAGGACTAAGACTAAGCATCAAGCTTTGCTCTAAGCAGTGCATTGACGGTCTGCGGATCGGCTTTGCCTGCTGTTTTTTTCATCACTTGCCCAACAATAAAACCAAACACTTTTTGACTTCCAGCACGATATTCGCTCACAGATTTCTCATTTTCCTTAATGACTTCAGCGATGGCCGCCTCTAAGAATCCTGTGTCGCTCACCATGCCTAGCGCATTTTCTTTTACATAAGCCTCCGGATCGATGCCCTCTTCAAAAACTTTTACAAGGACTTTCTTTCCCACTGCGCGATTGATTGTCTTGTTATCAACCAATCCAATCAGCTGTGCAAACTTTTTGCAGTCGATATCAATATCATCATCACCCACACCGGAAGCCTTTGTTATACTAAGCAAGTCACCCATTATCCAGTTGACCACTTCCTTGGGCTTATTTATGACCTCCAAAACCTCATCAAATATACGACAGAGATTTAAACTCCCGGTAATAATACCACTATCATATTCAGGAAGCCCCAGCACCCCGGTCATCCTTTCAAACCGCACGTGTGCCGGTTCAGGCAAAGTGCGTTCTATACTATCGATCCACGAGGTATCAATATGTATCGGCAAAATTTCCGGATTGGGGAAATATCTGTAGTCGGCCTCCTGCGCTTTCTCTCTCATCGAAAACGACATACCTATATCATCGTCCCAACGTCTGGTCTCTTGAACAAGCTCCTCACACCCAGTCTCCAAAGCATTGATGTGCCGCTGTGATTCATATTCAATAGCTCTGGCTATGGCCTTTAACGAGTTCATATTCTTGATTTCTGTGCGCGTTCCCAGAATATCACTGCCAACTTCACGCACGGAAATATTTACATCGCAACGCATTGAGCCTTCTTGCATCTTACAATCGGACACTCCTGCAAAGCTGAGTAAAGAGCGCAGCTTATCCAAGTACTCCGTAACCTCTTCAGCAGTGCGAAAATCAGGATTTGAGACAATTTCAATCAGCGGCACAGAAGCACGATTAAAATCAACAAGCGTTGAGCGCGTTCGTGCATCATGCACCAACTTACCTGCATCTTCCTCGATATGAATTTGCTTGAGCGTAATGTGTTTGCTGCCCATTTCGGTTTCGATATCAATCCACCCATTGGTGCAAATAGGCGCAAATAGCTGGGTGACTTGATAACCTGTGGGCAAATCCGGATAGAAATAATTCTTTTTATCAAATGCAATCACCGGGCTTATCTCACAATTGGTTACCAAACCTGCAGCAATTGCCAAATCAATAGCCTTTTTATTAATGCGTACAGGCAACCCAGGCATCCCGGCACATGCCGGGCAAACATTTTCATTGGGCTCTGCACCAAATTTCGCCGAGCAAGAGCAAAACAGCTTCGATTCTGTTGACAGTTCAACATGGACTTCCAGGCCCATTACAATTTCATAATTCATTAGCTTTTCCTCAATATTGAATAAAGGGTTTCTTCACATCCGGCATTTGCTATCAGCGTCAGCGCCCCCGCATCGCTCGGCATGGTCACTGCCGGTAACCCGCAGAGTCTCGCAAGATGTGCATTCGGGGCTAAAACTGCGTCATATTCTTGAAAATCCAGTGCATTTTTCATGCGCCGTCTGATACGCATAGCATGATCATAGTACTTTGAATAATTGCCTTCCGAAAGCACCATTGCACCCACAATCGCTGCAAATTTCACATCAGCGCCCAACGCTTCGGTTCGGCTTTTTTTGTAAAGCGCTTCTAAATCTGAATATTTTTCAGCTCTAAATCCGAACTTGATCCCATCATATCGACTGATACTGGCGCTGAGTTCAGCGCAGCACAGAATGTGCATCACCTGCTCACATACATCAAAGTGCTCAAGCGCAATTTCGACTGTATCACATGAGTCAAAAATTGCTGAGACGGACTGCGATACCATCTCACCCATACCGTGCGGCATACCAACCCGCAACTTTCCTGCGCCGCTAGCTCCTGTAGGCTGATCCTTGCAGAGCATCACCCCATCTTGCTCATCAAAACCTGAAATGATAGAAAGTATGTGCGCCCCAGCTTCAATCGACTTGCACACAACCCCAATTTGATCCATTGATGGCACAGCAGATATCAGCCCATATCTTGAAACTGAACCATAAGTTGGATGCATGTAAAAAAGATTCTGAGCGGCAGCAGCTGCACCAATAGCACCTGTATAATCATTACATAGCGCAACATCAGCCGCACCCGAAGCAATCGCCTCAACAGCCTCACAGACAATAGTATCATGCTTGTCTGTTAAAAACAGACCGCGCACGCCGAACTCGTCCATCTTCGCACTGCCAACTATGACGATATCGGCTTTTTCGAGTTTGGTCACGGCAGTTGCAGTGATTGGTGATATAAATCCCTCAAGCATCTTCGAACCAGCCGTAACAGGCTGTCCTTTATGCATAATGGAACCATCCAGAATTACACGTACTGCACCTTTAGGACAATCTACATTATATTTATTGACAAAATGACCCACGTCAACCCTCCTGATCGTTGTAGTATAGTATATTGCGTATGCTATTCAATGGCACCCGGAACTTGAAAATATCCATCGTATTGTTCAGGTGCATTAGACAAAAGTGCGTCTCTTGAGATCATTTTCACAGCAACATCTTCACGCAAAATGCTCTGTCCGTCTACCACTGATACAAGCGGCAGCACTCCATCGGTATCTATCTGCTCAAGAGCCGAAAAACTTTCGATTAGCGTATCAAGGCGCTTGCTCAACTGCATACGCTCATCATCAGATAACTCTAACATGACCATATGCTCGTAATGTTTCATATCCACCATAATTTTATATCCTTCTATCAAAAAATCAAAATTCCTCTTCGACCGATTGTAGCATGAGGCAACGCATTGCGTCAATGTACCGCAAAAAGAAATTCCGGGACTTTAAAAGTCCCGGCTCCTTGGCTGCTGGGAGTTCAACTCCCAGCAGCTTAAATCAAAAAGCAATCATGTCCTATATTTCTATAACACCGTCAAAACACTTCGTTGCAGTACCGGTCATGAACACATGTTCGCCATTATAACGGATGACCAAATCTCCACCCGGCATCTTGACTGTGATGTCCGTGTCCTTCTTACAAAAACCATTCTCGACCGCAGCCACCGCAGCCGCACAAGCGCAAGTGCCGCACGATTGTGTCTCTCCATTGCCCAGCTCCCACTGGCGCATGAGCAAAGAATTTTCACCCAAGACCTGAACAAACTCAACATTGACTCTTTCAGGGAAAAGCGCATCGTTTTCTATCTTAGGCCCAATCTCTGCAAGGTCAAGCATATGCACATCATCACAGAAAATAACACTGTGTGAATTGCCAATATTCAAGCAAGAAATATTATAGCTTGCATCATCAATCTGAACAGACTTACCTATGATCTTATCGCCATCAAGTGCCACTGGAATCTGCGTAGGATTAAATGCAACCGGCCCCATATCTACCGTGATCATTGAAACAATATCACCTGTTGTGGACACCTGCATCCGACGAATAAAACCATCCGTATCAATTTGCACCTCAGGCTTGCGCACGATGCCCTCATCGTACAGATATTTTGCAACACAGCATAATGAATTCCCGCCGACACCGCCGGGTGTTCCATCCATATTGTATATACCGATTTTTGCATCCGCTTTATCCGATGGCTCAATCAGCACAACACCATGACCACCGATACCCAAGTGGCGGTCACTGAGTTTGATGCTCAGACTCTCAGGATCGGTAATCCTCTTATAATCTAAGCAATTGAAGTAGATATAGTCGTTTCCACACGCTTGCATCTTCGTAAATGGAAGTTTACGTGCTCCGGAACGCATATTGTTGATATCTACAAGCTCAATGGTTGTATCCCAATACTTGCTCATAAGGCAATCGGCTATGGCATTTGCAGTATCTACAGATGTCAGACACGGAACCGAACGCTCAACAGCCTTTCTCCTCATTTTTACGCTGTCACGGTCAGGATCACGACCTTTGGTTGAAGTCGAAATCACATAGCTGATTTTTCCGCTTTCGATCAGAGGCAAAACATTGTTTTCGCCTTCGTAAATTTTTCCGACTTCGATAATCTCCAACCCGACACTCTTTAGCTTTTCGGCAGTACCACCGGTGGCATATAGGCTAAATCCAAGCTTAGCAAACTTGTGTGCGACGTGAATCATTTGTGCTTTGTCCTGGTCTTTGACCGAGATAAAGATTCCGCCCTTTTTGTTCATTTTGTATCCCGCCGCACGCATACCTTTGTACAGCGCCTCTTCACGCGTTGAGGCAATGCCGAGCACCTCACCGGTCGATTTCATTTCCGGTCCAAGTTGCGTATCAACATTACCGAGTTTTTCAAAGGAGAACACCGGCACTTTCACCGCAACATACGGCGGCTGCTTGGCTATACCTGTGCCATATCCCATATGGGCAAGATTTTCTCCGAGCATACAACGAGAAGCCAGTTCAATCATCGGCACGCCTGTCACCTTGCTAATATATGGGACAGTACGAGACGAGCGCGGATTGACCTCAATAACATATAGCTCGTCTTCGCTGAGCAAATATTGAATATTGACGATTCCGCTGACCTTCAGCGCCATGGCCAAACGCTTGGTGTGGTCGATTATTTTTTTACACAGGTAATCATTGACATTCCATGCAGGATAAACCGCAATTGAGTCGCCTGAATGGACACCGGCTCGCTCAATGTGTTCCATAATACCGGGAATCAGAATGTCCGTACCATCACAAATCGCATCAACTTCAAGCTCGGTGCCTATGAGGTATTTGTCTATAAGTATCGGGTTTTCAATGTTTTGCCTGAGAATAATTTCCATATACTCTCGGATATCTTCCTCCGAAAACGCTATGATCATATTCTGGCCGCCCAACACATATGACGGACGCATCAACACCGGATAACCAATCTGCGCAGCCGCCTTTACAGCCTCTTCCACAGTCATGACTGTTGTACCCTCAGGTCTGAGAATATTCAGGTCTTCAAGCAACGCATCAAAGCGCTCACGGTCTTCGGCTGCATCAATTGCATCAGGCTGAGTACCCAGAATCTTCATGCCTATCTTTTTGAGATACGATGTGAGCTTGATTGCAGTCTGTCCACCGAAAGCGACCACTACAGCGTATGGGTTTTCGGTCTTTATGATATTGTGTACATCCTCGCCTGTAAGCGGATCGAAATATAGCCTGTCTGCTGTGTCATAGTCAGTTGAAACGGTCTCTGGATTATTGTTTACGATAACCACATCGTATCCGGCATTTTTAAGTGCCCAAACACAGTGCACCGAGGCATAGTCAAATTCTATACCCTGACCAATACGAATCGGACCCGATCCAAATACAATTACGGTTTTCTTTTCTTCCGCTACGCCATTTTGCATTTTAAGTTTATCATTGGCCCTCTGCTTGCCCTTGATTTCCAACGCTTCGTTTTCATGGTCAAAAGTGGAGTAAAAATACGGTGTATCTGCCTGGAACTCCGCAGCGCACGTATCTACCATCTTGTAGACCGGAGCGATCGGATTTTTTATCTTTTGTCCTGAAAGCCGCTCTATCACTTGGTCAGGCCAGCCCATACGCTTTGCCTTGTGATAGATGTCCTCATCCAGCCCACCCGCAATGAGCTTTTGCTCCATCTCTACGAGGTTTCTGAGCTTGCATAAAAACCACTCATCAATTTGATTGATTTCATATATTTCATCGACTGTGATGCCTCGTCTGAGCGCTTCGTACACAACGAACAAACGCTCATCTGTGCTGTCGGCCAGTCTTTTCCTGATTGTCTCGGTATCCAAGAGTTCTAAGTGTCTGTCAATCAGGCAGTCTTTTCCAAGTTCAGCGCCTCTGACCGCTTTCATGATGGCTTCTTCAAAGGTCGTGCCTATTGCCATGACCTCGCCGGTGGCCTTCATCTGTGTGCCAAGTGTGCGTTTTGCATAGACAAATTTGTCAAATGGGAATTTAGGGAATTTAACTACCACATAGTCCAGTGAAGGCTCAAAGCAAGCACTCGTCCTTTTGCCTGTGACTGCATTTTTGATTTCATCCAATGTGTAACCAATCGCTACTTTTGTTGCGACTCTGGCGATTGGATATCCGGTCGCCTTTGATGCAAGCGCCGATGAGCGCGAAACTCTTGGGTTTACCTCTATTACAGCATAGTCAAAGCTGTCGGGATGCAGTGCAAGTTGTACATTACATCCACCTTCAACACCGAGTGAGCAAACGATATCGAGGCTGGCTTTGCGCAGCATTTGATATTCTCTGTCCGCAAGTGTGACTGCAGGCGCAATGACAATACTGTCGCCTGTATGAACACCCACCGGGTCAATGTTTTCCATTGAGCAAACGGCAATCGCATTATTTTGCGTATCGCGCATGATTTCAAATTCGACTTCTTTCCATCCGGCGATGGATTTTTCGACCAGAATCTGTCCAATCGGAGACATGCGGATTCCGTTTCCGGCAATCTCAGTCAGCTCTTCGGTGTTGTGCGCAATACCTCCGCCTGTTCCGCCAAGCGTAAATGCAGGGCGAATGATGCATGGAAATCCGATCACTTCATTGACGAATGTATGTGCATCTTCCAGCTTTGTCACTACCTTTGAGGGGATAACGGGCTGACCGATTTCAATCATCGTGTCTTTAAACAGCTGTCTGTCTTCTGCCTTGTCAATAGTCACCGGGTTTGCTCCGAGCAACTGTACATTGTGCTTTTCTAAAAATCCTGATTTTGCGAGTTGCATGGACAAAGTCAGACCGGTCTGTCCACCAAGCGTGGATAGCAGGCTATCGGGCTTTTCTTTTTTGATGATTCTTTCAAGCACCGGTATAGTGAGCGGCTCAATATATATCCTATCTGCCATTTGGTTGTCGGTCATAATCGTTGCCGGGTTAGAGTTTACCAGGACTATTTCGATGCCTTCTTCACGCAGTGCACGACAAGCTTGAGTACCGGCATAGTCAAACTCCGCTGCTTGTCCTATGACTATGGGGCCTGAACCTATGACGACGATTTTTTTAATACTTTTATTCAGAGGCATTTGGACATCCCCCTTCCATTATTGTTTTAAATTTGTTGAATATCTCCTCATCGGGGGCAAATTGTATTGAAAACGCCGGAATGTTTTTGTATTCAATACCTTCACAAGTTCCGTCGTTTACATTGACAAAGCTCATTATGGCATTTTCCGGCAAAGAGCCCACATTGACTGCATAACCGTGATTTTGGGTGGTTACAAATGCGCGTGTGGAGCATACTTCTTTGACTGCTTGATTTGCACCTCTATGTCCAAAATGGAGTTTTTCGGTTTTCGCTCCGTTTGCAAGCGCCAACATCTGATGTCCCAGATCCAAACCAAGCATCGGTACATTTTTGCCGCATAGTTTTTTGATCTGTTCAATAATTTGCACATTTTCTGCCGGGTCTCCCGGCCCACCTGATAGCACAATGCCATCGGGTTTCTTTTCAAGCAGCTGATCAGCGGTGGCATCAAATGGCATCACGGTCGCATGGCAACCATGTGCTTCCAGCCATTTTACCGCTTTATGTGCGCCGCCAAAATCCCAAACGGCGACATGCTTTCCTGATTTTCCATTTTCGATTTCCCATTTTCCATCGGCTACCGAAACAGCTTTTATCGCATCGGTGATTTTTGTATTACGTAAGGTTGCCCACTCATCTTTACTCAGTTCAGATTTTTTGGAAACCTTCGCATTCATAACGCCATGTTCTCGAATTTCGCGAGTCAGCTTCCGGGTATCAATGCCAAACAGACCCGGAATTTTCTTTTCGCGTAAAAAAGAGTCAAGATTTCCTTCGCTTCTAAAGTTCGAAGGCTCTTGACACCAATCTCTAACAATATACGCTTTTAAGTGTGCCGTTCCGGGGCCAAAGTCTTCGTGAATCGCTCCATAATTTCCAATCAATGGGAATGTCTGCAATAAAATCTGTCCATGATATGCAGGATCTGATAATGCTTCCATATAACCTGTCATGCTCGTTGAGAAAACTAATTCTCCGATGGCTTCTCCATCGTATCCGAACGATTTCCCTTTGAAAACTGAACCGTTTTCAAGTATCAAATATGCTTCGCTCAAAAACTTCACCTCCACAATTATTCGTCAAATAATATCATAATCACACATACATGGCAAGGTAAAATTTTATTATTTTTAAGAAAAATTTTGTGATTTAAATGCACAAAGTGGCCAATTGCTGTTGCATATACAATATAATAACACATTAAAAACAAGTGCATCAAAAAATAATAAAAATAATACTTGAATCTTTGCACAACCTGTTGTATACTGGTTTGCGTTCGGCAATTGACGAATTGTAGTTGAATATCGGGATCGGGGTGTGGCGCAGTTGGTAGCGTGCGTGCTTTGGGAGCATGAGGCCGAGAGTTCGAGTCTCTCCACTCCGACCATGCGCCTTGTTCTTACGCTAGTGGCCTGTAAAGCCCAAAAATCACCAACTACCCCAATATATCCTCCGGTCGAGAGTCCGGACGCTCCAACACCGTCCAATTGCGCGGCGATATCAGTTCCACCCACCGCTCATACCCATCAGGAGTATCCATGTGCATATGCGAATTCGTCGCCTCTTGGATGTACAGATAGTACCACGCACGCGTATCCATATTATCCGCCCAAGTAATCATTCCCGGCAAAAGACTGTCCACATTTTGAGGCAAACGGTGTAGCACACGATTGACAATTGCAGCAGCCTGAGCACGTGTCGTGAGGCGTTCGGGCTGGAATGTACCATCGTCAAAGCCCGCTACCCAACCTGCATCCGCCATCGCACCTATATAATCAGCCGCCCAATGATCCGCAATATCTGTAAGCAGATGCACACCATCACTTGCAACAAGTCCTGCGGCTCTGGCCATTACCGCAGCAAATTCTGCCCGAGTAATTGGCGCATTTGGAGCAAACCCACCGGTACGTCCCTGAAATACCCCCGCCGCAGTCATGGTAGAAACCGCATTATTAAACCAATCTGCGCTACTTACATCAGAGAAGGTATTCTGCTGCGTCCAAAACTCAGCCCTATACTCATCGCTAATCAAACGAAATAAAATCGTAGCCACTTCGGCTCGGGTAATCTCCCCGGCGGGACGAACAAACCCCCGCCCATCCCCTATGAGATAGGCATGATGTATCGGCGACCAAAACGCCGGAGACTCCTCCAACTCCTCCGGCAACACCGGCGGCGCAGGCGGCTCAGGCCGTGTTGACGGTATTGATGATCCGGGTGATCCCGGCGGCTCAATCGGAGGCACAATATCCCCGCCGCTCTGCGAAAATACGCCATATATAATAAGGTCTCCTGTTATATCGCTGATTTGATCCCCCACCACAATCGCTTGAGAAAAGTCCGGGTTCATCGGATCAGGGGTTGTCAAAATCCGAAAATCTTGGAATGTCCAATCCGGCATCCCTGTCGGAACAGGCAGATTCACTGTCTGCCCGCCGTAATAGCGTGTTGCATAACTTTGCAAATTTGTAGGCATGAGCTGCATCCCCGTAGCCGAGTCTACCAGATCACGTCCTGCCGTATCCACCCACTTATAGGTGATCGAATATCCAAAATTTCCGGTCGGCGGCACATCAAGAATCGGCGCATAGAACTTTGCAAACATCGTGATTGAGCCCACCACCCCTACCCCATCGTAGTTGTTGGGGATGGCATTTCCGGTAGGGTAAACCTGTGTCGGAGAAAATCCGCCCAACTGGTTAAATTGTATACCCCAACCTGCAAATTCCAAAAACGTACCGGGTGCCATTATGTTTGGCATGATCGGATCAGCTAAAGCAATCGGCAACTGTCCAATCCCATATCGCGTAACATAGCTCGAAACATTAAGCGGTACAAGCTGCGTACCATCAATATCTGAAAGTTCATTATAGCTCCCATCGGCATTGACAAACCCTCCGCCCGGAGTTACAAGCACCCAGTGATAGGTGATGGTATAAGATATCCCCACAATAGGCGGCAGTGTTACAAACGAATCCATCGTGAATACGGCATATATCGTAAGGTCTTGTCCACCCATTGTCGCAGGTATCTGTGTCAATGGTGTCCGGGTTAAATCAATGTATGTCACAAACTCTTGGAATGTCCAGTTCTGAATAAGTGGGGTGGGCAACACAATAGGCAAACTATCATCCTGATAGCTCGTAACAAAACCGGCCACATTCATTGGACGCACTTGCAAGCCAAACTGGTCTACGATGTCGTATAGGTTGCCATCCGTTCCTTCAAAGACCCAACGATAGTTGATCGTATGCGGAAGACTCACCTCAGGCGGCGGTAGTGTGTCAATTCCTATCGTAAAATATGCCGTCACAGTAATTGCTCCGCCAACAGGCACGACACTTCCCAAGTCATTGGTCATATCGTTGGGTATCCAACCATTGAGCAATCCGTTGGTGATCCCTTGTCCTACGCTGGTGAGTGTAAATTCTTGAAAAATCCAACCCGGCATATCCGGTTCAGGCAAATTGATTGGCAAGTTACCTAATGAATAACTGGTGATGTAGCTGTCTATATTTGTCGGTAACATCTGATTCCCAAAAGCATCCACAATATCTCCACCGGCCCAGATCCAATTATATTGTATGTGATAAACCGGGGGTGGAACAGAGATCATACCGACATCCGGCTGTTGAAATGGAGGACCGTCAGGATTCGGAGGTTGATTGATGTCGTAGTTATTATATCCTTGATTCATTCGGGTATAGAGTGGATCGTTTGCAGGGTTCGGATCTACTGTAACCGCAGACCATCGAGACACCATACCCGCACCAATATTACTGGCATATATCGCATCAAGATAAGGGGCTCTTACAAAATATGCACCATTACCTGCACGGTTGCCATAGAACTGGCCACCGCTCCAAGGTGTGCCTCCATTAAACGTATTTATAAAAATCTGCCCGAGCACATCAACAGACGGCACAAAAATAGCCCCACCATCGTGAGTTGCTGTATTCGTCCGCATCACGGCATTTCCTGTAATTTGGACTAAAGAGTTACCATCCACATACATACCGCCGCCGTTTGTTGCAACATTATTTTGTATGCTTCCATCAGTAAAGTTAATCGTTGAATCCACTGCATAAATTGCCCCGCCATTTCCGGAGGCGACATTGCTATCAATAATTCCACCATTTAAATTCACTGTAGCGCCATTGATTGCATAAATAGCTCCACCGTTTATGGCATTGTTGTTTCGGATCGTTCCACTATCAAAGTTAAATGTGCCGCCATCCACTATAATTGCACCGCCATTTTGTGTGCTTCTGTTCATATTGTAGAACGTCGTTCCTTCAATATACAAGGTCGCACCTACAGGAATCTCCACCGGATAGCTTCCGGTGATATTTCCCCCTACAAAGCGGATGGCACTGCCCACCGGTATGATTAGAGGACTGCCCAAAGGGATCGCTGCCGTGGGGCTGAGGACAATGTCTGTAATCGTACCAGGAGGCTGTGTCCCAACTGCTGCGATTGCTGATCTGAGTGCGCCGTCGTTTGTGATGGCAAATGGGCTGATTGGAACATATGCTGTGGTTTGCACGCCCGAAATAGGTGTGCTTATGGATATGGTAAGTACAGTGATTAACAAAATGGCTGCGAGTCTTCGTAAGCGTCTGTTTATGTGTATGTTTTCCATGGGTATCCCCTCCTTGGAAACTGTTATATGTTGATGATACTTCCCTTGAGTGATGTTTGTCAAGAAAGTTTGTTCAATTAAAACAATTATACAACTATTTCATATCACAGTTCTTTTCACTAAACTTTAATCATCTTTTCATCGCGCCTCAATTGTTATTGCCTGTACAGAACCGTTATGATATGATGAGATACGTTGCATGTCCCAAAGCAACAAACGTAACCCCTAATAACAACTAAAAGGAGTACGGATATGTTTTGTCCAAAATGTGGTTTTGAAAACCTCGCTGATGCACAGTTTTGCACCAAATGCGGCACCCCACTCGTTACACAAGCTGCTCATGGCGGTTATGCTCACCCTGCGCCTCCAAGTTTTTTCGGTGATGTTTATGCTAAAGCTTTTACCGGATTCTTATTTAAGAAACCCATTATGTTATGGGGCATCTCTCTGCTCAGCACATTGCTGACTTTACTGGCAATCCTTTTCAGCGCCGGGATTCCGATCATTTGGATCCCAATCGTCTTAGTCTTGCAAATTGGTCTATGCAATGTCTTCCTCAGAGGCTTTCGCGGTCAGCAAATCAATGCAAATCTGCTGTTTGAAGGCTTTAAAAAAGATGTGTTTTTCAGAAATGCCGGAGGAATGGCTTGGACAGAACTTTGGCTGCTTATTTGGCTGCTCATCCCATTTGCAGGTTTGGTATTTGTCTTTATAAAGTACTATTCGTACCGCTTCGTTCCATTCATCATGCTTGAAGACCCCGACATATCCGCAGCTGATGCGCTCAAAAAATCAATGACCATGACGCATGGATATAGAGGCAAAATGTTTGCTGCCGATATCGTTATTATTGCGGGGGCTATTGTTTTGACACTCATCTTTGTGCTCATTGCACTTGTTCCTTTCCTCAGGATCTTATTGTTCCTGTATATTATCGTCTTGGCGGCATTGCTTCCACTCATTTTATACACCTTGGGCGCTGTTTATTATGACAAAGTCTCAAAGTTAAATGCCATGTAGCGCAAGTTGCTGTAGGACCTCTGTCAGCTTAAGCTTTCAAGTTGAATTAAAACCTCCCTTATGGTACACTGTCGTAACGTATGGGAGGTTTTTGTATATGTACAAACGCACTGATGGCTCAATCGAATTTAAATACTCCGTTTCAAAACTCGTCACACGCATGGTCGTAGGCGCTTTGTTGGCTGTGGTCGGCTATTTCGCCGCTGAGGCTTTTATCAGCCTTTTGGAAAACATGCGCATTGAACGGATACTTGTATATATAGAGCAGGGACTCAGACCATCAATTGGCGACCCGACATGGGCAGTGCTTGTGCAAATGGGCATCATCTTTTTTGTCGCTTTTGGTATTGCCAAATTTTCACTTTCTCTTTTCTATCTCGTTTCAAGACAGAGGGTCTTTATGCGCATTGACGATGAGGGTATTACTTATTATAGGTTTAAATTCTCTGTCAAGAGAACTCCACATGTTGAAGAAATGTTTATTCAGTGGGATGACTTTTTTAGCATCACGGGTAAGAAGGGACTTTATTTTAATGATGTGATCGCCTTTTCAAAGACTGAAATGAGCGAAAGCGATCCAAAGCGCACGATTGATGTCACCATTAAATGTGCAGAAGATCATCCGGAAGATATCATCGCTGCGCTCAGCGCTCATAAAAAAGCGCTCCATATCAAAGCGCAGTGATGGCTAACATTTTTTCGTCATTGCGAGGCAATCCGGAAACCCGCTTTTAAATGGAGGATATGAGCTTGGACAAAAATACGAATTGGCCGGAGTTTATCAAACTGACCTTAGACACTCCACCGAGATGGTTACTCAAAAAAGCACTGGAGCTGTGCGATGGGTTTAGCGGTCATGCCATCGACTTAGGTTGCGGAAGCGGTCTGGATACCATCGCACTGGCCAAACACGGCTGGACTGTCACCGCTGTTGATTCCACTCCCGATGGATTTGAAAACATACAAACAAAGCTGCCGACAGAGCTTCAAGACCGTGTCAGATACATGCAGGCAAGTTTTGAGGATGTGGATATCCCGGAGGCCGACCTTGTCTATTCGGCATTTAGTGTGCCTTTTTGCAGACCTGAATATTTTGATCAGTTTTGGGGTAAGATTGTACGCGCTATAAAACCCGGCGGAAGATTTTGCGGAAATCTTTTTGGTGTCAAAGATGAATGGGCATATATGACGGATGCTACTTTTATTACCAAGGAGCGCTTTGATGCGCTTTTTGATGGTTTTGAGATCGAACATTTCAGAGAGCAATATTCAGAGGGCCCTTCTGTCTTAGTACCGACAAAGTTATGGCATCTTTTCGATGTTGTGGCGAAAAAGTCGTAGGGGTCAGCTGCGCGTGATCGCAAGATTGTGCATTTTTGCGGGCTACCGAGGACAGCCTCCCCTACAGTGATACATTTGCCCTACACATTGTCCCAGAATATCTCAAGCGCCTCTTCGAGGTCTTCTGCCGTGCGCACCACCCGCCAATGCTGCCAATGCTCAGGGAAAAGCTGCGCATATTGCCGCGTTGTAAGTCGCTCATCAATAAGCAACACTACACCCTTATCCGCATCACTTCGAATCACACGTCCTGCTGCTTGCAGGACTTTATTCATACCCGGAAAGCGATAGGCAAAATCAAACCCACACCCGCTCTGCTCATAATGCGCACGCACTGTATCGAGTTCCAAATTCAGTTGCGGCAACCCTACACCCACTACAATGACTCCGATGAGCCTGTCTCCTGCCAAATCAATCCCTTCGGAAAAGACCCCGCCTAGCACGCAAAACGCAATCATGGTTTCATCACGATAGTCAAATAATGTGAGAAATCCATACCGCTCACTTTCCGCCATACCCTGCATCTGTCGCATTGCGTTTATTTCCGGATATTTTTCACAAAAGACAGCATACACCTCGGCCAAATACTTATACGATGGGAAATACACCATATAATTCCCATTTTTCATATGCGCGGTTTGATATATCAAGTCGGCAATCTGTTCATAACTATGATCACGCCTTGTATACTTTGTGCTGATATGATCTGCAATCATAAGCAGCATATTTTTATGCGGAAATGGCGACGGCAATGCCAGATGCTTGCAGTCCTCACCACCGCCCAACACATCGGAAAAGTACCGCAGAGGCATCAGTGTAGCTGAAAACAAAATCGCAGCGCTACCACTTTCAAATCTCTTTTTGAGCAAGTCAGAAGGATCAGCGCAAAATTGCTTGACCCTTAATTCACCTTGCCCTCCCGTTTCATAGAGCATTCGAAATCGCTCATCATAAAGCTCGGCAATATTCAAATATGAGAGCACGTCAAAGTACACTTGCAAAAGTTCCGGATCAGGATCAAAATTTTCTGTAAGCCATGCGGAAAATTCGTATGCAAAAATCTCCAATGTGTTACCCAGCGTTTCCGGCTTTGCTTTTTCAACCAGAAATCCGGTTTCTTCACATGCACTGCGCATTTCGATCAGAAGCTTATTGAGCTTTGTGAGCGTCTTTACACAGGGTGTAGATGCATTGCCCTTGCGCTTTCGTGTCGTCATGGTCAATAAGTCCGGACTCTGTGATGCCGATACCATCTCTGATAATGCCAATGCTTCACATGGCGCATCGGTGAACAAATCCACACTGCTTTTGCTGCTTTGTGTTATGAGTTGCTTGGCCTTGAGCAAACTGCGCTTACTGATGGATGCCGAATACATTTCTCGTGCACGATCAGCCATATTGTGCGCTTCATCTATTAAAAATATATAGTCACCCTGCTCACTAAAAAATCTCCTGAGATACACCTGCGGATCAAAAACATAATTGTAATCGCAAATAATGACATCACTCCACAGTGTCAGCTCAAGTGACAGCTCATACGGGCAAACCTTGTGCCGCTCTGCAATATCTTGTACCACCTCCGCAGTAAAATCATCACAACTGTGCAGCCCATCCATTACTGCATCATTGATTCTATCGAAATGCCCCTGTGCATATACACAATGTGTCGGCTTGCAAATTCGCTCTTCCAGAGGGCATATTTTATCCTTTGCGGTGATCGTGACCGACTTTATACACAACCCATTTTTACGCAAGAGCGACAGCGCCGCACCCGCTGCCTGTCCGGTGATCGTCTTGGCCGTGAGATAAAAAATTTTTTCACCTCTACCCTCCCCCATTGCCTTGAGCGCAGGGAAAATCGTAGATATCGTCTTGCCAATCCCGGTCGGCGCCATCGCAAAAAGACGACCATGTGCGATAATCGTCTTATATACCGCCGCTGCCAACTTGCGTTGCCCTTCACGATAAGTTTCAAAAGGAAATTCCAGTGCCTGCATGGATGCCGTGGTTATCTCTTTCCAATTTTTTTCAAAATGTACCCAAACGGCATATTTTTCAAGTAATCCGGCAAAAAAAGACGCCAACTCACTGATCAAGTACGTGCGAACAAATCGCTTGATTGCGCCACTGTCCATTTCATAATAAGTTAAGCGTATATCAATATCATGCAAGTCATTTTTCATGCCATACATATACCCATAGCACATCGCCTGCGCCCAATTGATCATCGAAAAATCTTCAGAAATCTCACTCAGCGGTGTGAGCGTTGATTTTATTTCATCAATCGTCACGCCGCTGTCTGTTATGATCACACCATCCGCACGACCCTCTACAGTAAAAGACACACCCGCGTGTGCTTCCGTTATCGAAAGATGCACTTCGCTCTGATAGTTTTCGGCTTTTTGAAGTTTGCGATGCACAGCGGCACCTTCTTCAAGCCTATTGCGTCCGGTAAATCGGCTGTCAATATTTCCACTGCGCAAAATAAAGGTTACAAGATTTCTGACTGATATACGTTTTATTGTCATGATCGTTTATTTAATCCAGAACCAAACGCACAAGATCCAGAGGCGCTACAATATGACCTCCCTGATAAACGCGCATATTTCCCCCGGAAATCTCATCAATAAGCACAATATCGCTCCCCACACGCCCGAACTCCAGCTTTATATCAAATAATTCCAGACCCTTTAACGCCAATTCATCTCTGATCAAACCGGATATATTCTTCGTCAACTCCCTAAGTTTATCATACTCATCCGCAGTAAGAATCCCCAGCGCCGCAAGCGCATCCTTAATGATCAGCGGATCACCCCGATCATCATCTTTGAGCGTGATCTCAACCAACCCATGGAGCTTTTGCCCTTCTTGCACATATTGACCATACCTTCTTAAGAAACTTCCCACCGCATGAAAACGACACACCACTTCGATGCCCTGCCCAAATATCTGAGCAGGCAAGACCGTCATTTCCGCCCGATCTATATCTGCACTGACAAAATGCGTAGCAAATCCCGCATCATTGATCTTCTTAAAGAAAAATTCCGTCAACCTCAAGCCGCCCAAACCCATACCATCAATCGACAGTGCAACAGTATTCGCTCCGGGATCAAATACGCCATCTGTACCTGTCACATCATCTTTGAATTTGAGTAGGTACTGCTTGTTGTCCAGTTCATACACATCCTTGGTTTTGCCCTTATAGATCAGTTTCATTGCGTCCTCCTCTTTTGAATCATCGTTTCGGTATTGTCATGTTGCCTGTTTTACATTATAATAGCATAAATCTTATGCGGACATCTTCATATGTTCGATCATGTCCGAACAATCCTCGGACGTGACCCACTGCGTTCGATTATAACACATTATTTGATTTAAAGGAATGATCATTGTTATGCTAATTAAAACTTTACCTGTAGGCATGCTGGGAACCAACTGCTATATCCTCACCGATGAAAACACACTAAAGTGCGCAATTATCGATCCGGGTGGCGACTCTAATACAATCTTAGACTATATCGAGTCCAACGGACTCAAAACAGAGGCAATTTTCCTAACGCATGGTCATTTTGATCATCATATGGCCTTTGAAGCGGTCATGGACTACACAGGCGCTCCGGCCTACATCAATGATAAAGATGCCACCAATGGCGGCGCACCCGACCCGCACAAAATCGATGATGGCGGACTGCTCAAATGGTACAGCGAGGGCGATACTTTTAAAATCGGCGGATTGGATGTGCTCGTCATGGAAACTCCGGGGCATTCACCGGGATCTGTAACCCTCAAGTGCGAATCCGCTTTATTTACCGGAGACACTTTATTCAGAGACAGTTGCGGACGCACCGATTTAGGCGGCGGCAGCATGGAAGTCTTGCTCAAATCGCTCAAGAGATTGTCTGATTTAGAGGGGGATTATGAAGTCTATCCGGGACATGCCGAGTCTTCAACCATGGAGCGTGAGCGCAAGTTTAACTATTATGTCCGTCATGCCAATGGCGAAGCATAGAGCTGATTACACTACACCGGGCATCTGCATCCCATAACTCCACTCATCGGAGGATTATTGTTGTAATGGTTAAAAAAAATGATACTTGAGCTGATTGGACATGATTATAAATACGCTGTCGAACAAATCATGTTGACCCTTTTCCCGGACGAAAGACCTGTTTACGCAAACGGCCTTGATACGAAGGCCAAGGATCTCGTTGCGCAATCTCGCCTCTCGTCCGGCGCTGTATTTGCACAGTGTACAACCACGATACGCTGTAACGGCAACACTTGTCATGGCACAGCAAAGGTGCGCCTTAATCAGCTGACCGACAAACTCATCACAGATCGGCTGTTGCAACGCATCGTCAAGCAATCTTTTTACAGAGCTGCATGTCAGATGATTACTACCCCTCCTGTTTGGGGTTCACTCACCGGCATCCGTCCGGCGCAAATCGCCGCAAGAATGATGAAAGATGGCCACAGTGCAAGCTTCGCCATCAATACGCTGAGCAATGCATACTATGTTTCTCCGGTGCGGTCAAAGATGTGTGTTGCAGCCGCAAACACAGCCATTGACTTAAAGCAGACGCTCACCTCCAAAGATATCGCACTGTACATCGGCATTCCATTTTGTCCAACGCGGTGTACCTATTGCAGCTTCGTCAGCAATTCAGTGGAAAAATCGTTTGGCATGATCCATCCATTTGTCCAGATGTTGCGCACGGAAATAGAAATGGCCGCCCGATTGACTGATGAACATGGCCTTCGAGTCACTTCTGTTTACATCGGTGGCGGAACACCGACAACACTGCCTGAAGAGGCGCTGGAAACGATGGTGGCAGATATCCATCGCTTATTTGATTTGCGCTATGTTCGAGAATACACTTTCGAAGCAGGCCGACCCGAAACCATCACACCGGAAAAACTAAGCATCATGCGAAAGTACGGAGCTGACCGCATCTGTGTCAATCCGCAATCTATGTCCGATGAAGTCTTAAAAGCAATTGGGCGAAAGCACTCAGCTCAAGATGTACTTGATGCCGTTACACTGGTCAAAAGCAGCGGTGCTGCGCTCAATCTTGATGTAATCGCAGGACTTCCGGGTGATTCTTTCGAGAGTTTTAAAAATACCATGGACACAATCGTCAATCTCAATCCGGAAAATATAACCGTTCACACATTGTCACTCAAAAAAGGTACTAAAATCACACTTGAAGGTACACTACTACCCTCAGGCGAAGATGTTGGGAAGATGCTGGATTATGCTGCGCTACGATTGAATCAAAGCGGATTTGAGCCATATTATCTGTACAGGCAAAAATTCACATCCGGTGGTTTTGAAAATACCGGTTGGTGCAGACCCGGTCATGAGGGTATTTATAATGTTTGTATGATGGAAGAGCTTTGTACGGTTCTGGCGCTTGGGGGCGGCGGCGCAACCAAACTGGTCAGCAAAAGCGGCAAATTAGAGCGTATTTTCAACGCTAAATACCCACGCGAATATATCTTACTCGAAGATAAGCTCATGGCAAAATATGATATGATCAAGCGTTTTATGGCAAAGGATATAAATTAACGGTTGCTAAAAAATATAACAATGCAACAAACAGGAGGAAAAACATGCCATTTCCATATAGTCTCGAAGAGATTAATGCGCGCGTCAGAATCGAAAAAGAAGGATTCGCCCGAGAGTGTGAGGCCATCTACAACAGAAAAGTCATGGAAGCCGCAGCAATGATCAAGGAAAGAGCGGATTTTTCCCATGTTGTTTTCCTGTCCGGTCCTTCCGGCTCCGGAAAAACAACCACTGCACTCAAGGTTTGCCATGCGCTTGAAAGCATCGGCGTGCAAGCCACTACAATCTCCCTCGATAAGTATTATACACCATTTGATCCTGAAACCTCTCCGCTTACAGAAGATGGCGAACCGGATCTCGAATCCCCATATTGTCTGGATCTCGATCTGCTTAATGAGCATTTTCGTGCACTCGATCGTGGGGATGAGGTCATTATTCCGCACTATAGTTTTAAGCTCCAAGCGCGTGACCCCTCTAAAGAAAAACCGCTTCGCCTCACCGGGGGCGCTGTCGCAATATTTGAGGGCATTCATGCGCTCAATGATATGCTCTCTGACGAGCATCCCGAATCATTTAAGCTCTACATCAGTGCGCGTTCGGATATTGAAAAAAACGGCAATATTTTGTTCAAGCGCACATGGACAAGGTTACTCCGAAGAGTTGTCCGGGATGAGAATTTCCGCGGTACAGGGGCATCCGAGACTTTGACCATGTGGGCTAATGTGCGCCATGGGGAGAAGACATATATCTCTCCTTTTAAGCATAAGGCTGATGTTCTTTTCGACTCTTCTATGCCATACGAAGTACCCATCATGAAAAAATTCGCACTTCAGGCGCTACGCAATGTGCCTAAAGAGGCAGATCGGCTCAACGAGCTGCTTGATTTGCTGTCGGCGCTTGAGGAATTTGAGGAGATGGATGATGCATTGGTTCCATCGGATTCTATTCTTAGAGAGTTTATCGGCGGCGGAAAATTTAAATACTAAATTCAATTGTGATCGGCCAAATATGATTGTTGGTCTCAGTTGTAAACATTGTATTAAGGGTCTGTATTTCCCTTTGAAACAATGCTATAATGAGATTCCAATAGAACATTTTAGTTACGTGAGTATGGGGGCAATTATTGTGATCAGAAATTTTCTTCGCAATTTTATGATAGGCAGATACGGACCGGATCATCTAAACATAGCGATGATCATTGTTTCGTTTGCCCTATCTCTTGCCCATGGCATCTTCCGTTTTACACCGCTTTTGTACATTTCATATCTACTGCTCGCTTTAACTCTATTTCGCATGCTCTCACGAAACATCCTACGGCGGCGAGCCGAAAATGATAAGTTTATACGCTATTGGTGGCCTATCAGAACCAAATTGAGCCGCATCTTGGCGAATATCAGGCACAGAAAGACTTTTAAGTATTTTAGTTGCCCCAGTTGTGGTAATACACTACGCGTTCCGCGAGGCAAAGGTAAACTTCAAGTGACCTGCCCTAAATGCGGAGAAAGATTTTTCAAAAAGACTTAGGATTTTTTGGAGGGATTCATCATGACCAGAGAAAGAACATTCGTTATGCTCAAGCCGGATTGTCTCAAAAGAGGACTGGTCGGCAATGTCATTTCACGTATTGAAAACAAAGGCTGGCATATTACTGAGGCCAAGACCAGACAGCTCAATCCGGCATTTCTCTATGACTTTTATGATCACATCAAAGACAAACCGTACTTTCTGGATGTTTTTAATTACATGCTTTCGGGTGTTGTTCTGGGCATCATCGTTGAAGGCGAGGATACTGTGGGCGGTATGCGCCGCATCATTGGTTCTACGGTGATCGAAGAGGCGCTTCCGGGGACAATCAGGGGTGATTTTGCCACCAGCAGCGCAAACAGCCTTATTCATGCTTCACGTTCGGCTGAGCAAGTCAAAAAGGAAATTGAAATATTTTTTGGCGTGTAATCTTCGAAAATATGCTTTAGGGGCGAATTGCATTCGCCCCTAAAGCATATTCCGTTTGCGGCGAATATCATCACCTCTGAACGTAAGTACCTGATACTCCCCTTCCAAACGCGACATAATCTGCTCTGTATACTGCTTTCGGAGCTCATCGATAGTCAGATTTGAACTGACTATCGTTTTTTTGCCTGTAACCAACCGCGTATTGATCAGCTCATAAAGCGCACTGACTGTATAAGCATTGGCCATCTCCGTACCCAAATCATCAATGATCAGCAGATCACAACTCAAATACCTCTTCACTTCGGCAGCCATCGCTTCATCATCTTCAATGCGCCTAAATTTCACATCCACCATTTTGGACAGCATGGTCGTGGCCATATCATACACCACAGAAAATCCATTGTCCGCAACCACACGTGCGATACACGCAGACAAAAAAGTCTTCCCCAGCCCCGGCGCACCATTAAAGAATAAATTCATGGATTTCAGACCAAATTTGCGCGCATACTCAACACAAGTTTCGTATATGATTTCCATAGTTCTGCGCGGTGAAATACCTGCTTCTGCAAGCGGCGCATCATCGTAGTATGACAACTCAAAACTATCAAATGTCTCATTGCCTAGTTTCAAAAGACTACTGAGGGATTTTGCCAGTTCCGACTTATAAATATCCACAAGACATGCGCATACCGCACCATTAACATAACCTGTATCCGAGCACACGACACACATCGGCTCATCATTCAAATAATCCTCAGCAAATCCTGCCTTTAACAGCTCAAGGCGGCGCTGATCTTGAAGCTCTAAATTTCTCAGCCGAATATCTTCCGCTTCTTCGCCCAGATCAACACCAAGGGAAAATCCAACCAGATCAGACATGGTTTCTCTGATTGCAGTATCCAATACCCGCACACGCGGCGCATCCCGGTACACATTTTTTAAGCGACGCTCATAGTTATCATCTTTTGCTTTTTTCTTATCGCTCAAGGTATTTCTCGCTTTTGCAAGTATCTTTCCATCCATAGCCATAAAGCGACCTCTTTTACTCTTCTTTGAGCTTATTTAACAGACGCTGCATGCGCTCAAATTCTTTTTTATCCGCTGCGCCAAATTTCTGTTTTGATGATTTCGGAGCAGTGTCGGCTATATTTTTCCCGATTGTCCGATCACTGTCCATGATGTCTCGTATCGTGTGCAAACCACTACTATGCCAACTGTTTAATATGGCATCAATATACTTCCATTGAAGCTTCCCGGTCTTTATGATAGTCTTATCATAAGCAACCGCAATGGCATCAGCGCCAAAGCCCAGTGCAATCCAGCCATCAACATATCGTCCTTCGGTCTCTGATAACTCCCGGTCACGAATCTGCAAGACGGATTTTATGGTTCCTCTGGCACTCCTGCGTGCATCAAGCTCCTTTATGTATTGCTCCGCTGCGTTCAGTGTTCTAATGCCTTCACGTTCCCAAGTATAGGCCGCTTTTTCGATATACCTGATGGAAGGCATACGCCCTTTACTGCGTGCACGGCTTTCTGTAATACAATGCGTAATCAGTTGCAAAATCACTTCCGGCTCCATTTTGAGATTATCATACATCCCAAAAAGGCGGAGCAATTCGTCGTTTGAAAGAATTTTACCGAGACTGCGTTGTGTCTCACCAATCAGGGCTGAAAAAACACTGCCGGACTCAAGCGCTCTTTTCATATCCTCAACAGTTGGCTCATCGTCAAATGCATTCGTTCCATTTCCCGGCGCCTGTACATTCTGTGGGTTGTTATTGAAATTTCCGGCTTCCATATGCTCCCCGGCGCTTAATGTCTTTTCTGTATCATCATTTCCATCTAATCGTACAAGCCCCAGATGTGACAATACTTCCATCGACTTTGCAATGCCGCCGGAACTCCGTCCAAGCGCAGCAGCTGCCTCAGTTGACGAACACTCCCCGCGGGTTTTGAGGATGTACAAATAGAGCAATGTCGCATCCCCATCTCCCGCACGTATCAGTTTATCAATCGTCTGCCCGGTCAGCGTTACAGTCTCGGAACCGGGCAGTGAGTATTTCATTTCCACTTTAACCTTTTATTCTCCGGATGAAATCCTTAAGTATATCTTCCATATCAGGATGGCCGATTTCTTGCAGCTCGTACTGTACGCGTGTGTATGGCTTGCTGATATTTATCACACGAGCCAAATCTATCGGTGTCGCAACAATTACGCTATCACAATCTGTTGCATCTATTGTCGCAGCTAAATCACGCATCTGCTCTTCCCCATATCCCATAGCCGGAAGCAAGTTTCCGATATTGGGGTAAATGGCAAATGTCTCTGCCAGTTTTCCAACTGCATATGGTCTGGGATCAATTATTTCAGCGGCACCAAAGCGTTTGGCCGCAACCATACCTGCACCGATTTTCATATCTCCATGAGTCAGCGTCGGACCATCTTCAACAACAAGGACTCTTTTGCCTTTGATTGCGCCGGCATCATCAACCGAGATGGTAGAGGCCGCATCAACCACAATTGCTTGCGGGTTGACGCTTTCGATACTCTCTCTGACCGAGAGTATATTTTCGTAATCTGCACTATCAATTTTGTTGATAACTACCACGTCTGCCAGGCGCAATGTCACCTCACCGGGGTAGTATGACAGTTCATGACCGGGACGGTGCGGGTCTGTAACCGTCACCATCAGGTCTGGTTTATAAAATGAGAAATCATTATTTCCCCCATCCCACAAAATCACATCACAACCGTCCGGGTCACTTTCTGCCGCCCGAAGAATTGCCTCATAGTCCACACCGGCGTAAATCACATTACCTCTTTCAATGTGCGGCTCATATTCTTCCATTTCTTCTATTGTGCAATTGTGTTTTTTAAGATCTTCTATCGTTGCAAACCGCTGGACTTTTTGAGATTCAAGATCACCATAGGGCATGGGGTGACGGATCGCTATAACTTTAAGTCCTTCTGCCATAAGAATTTCTGCTATGCGGCGTGAAGTTTGACTTTTGCCGCATCCGGTGCGCACCGCACCCACTGCGATGACGGGTTTTGTGCTTTTGATCATCGTATTTTTGTGGCCGAGCATTGAAAATGCCGCACCGGCTGCATTGACTTTGGCACCCAGGGACATGACATAGCTGTAAGGCACATCGCTATATGAAAATACGCATTCGTCTGCGTCAAATTCTTTTATTATTTTTTCGAGCTCAGTTTGCTCGTAAATTGGAATTCCATCCGGATATAGACTTCCGGCGAGTGATGCCGGATATTTTCGTCCTGCTATATCAGGTATCTGTGCAGCAGTAAATGCTACTACTGTATAGTCGGGATTGTCTCGGTAAAATGTATTGAAATTATGAAAATCTCTTCCGGCTGCTCCGATGATTATTACTTTGCGTTGTGACATTTTATGACCATTCCTTTCTGACGTGCTCAGGCACAAATGACCATGCGTGACCATAAAATGTGCGCAGAGCGGTGGTTTTGCGCAAGCGAGAGTCGCAAGCACCTTCCAAATAAGCACCCAAAACGTTCTTGAGTGCTTAACAGTATATCAAAAATGACTATGCAATTCAAATGTTTTTCAAGAATCATCCGCAACAGCATCCCGTAGTCGTATCACCCAGCAATGGAAGCCCCGCAAACACGCTGTTGAGCAGTCCGGTCATCATCAAAATGCCCACCACAATCAGAAACAAACCGGAAATAAGATTGATCACTTTGTGATGCTTTTTTATCCAATCCATCGTTGATTTGAGTCTGTCTATGAGTAGTGTAAATATGAAGAAAGGAAGCCCTAGGCCAAGCGAATAAAATAGCAATAGCATCGTACCTTCAAAGACCAATGCTTGATGGGCAGCTTTTAGCAGAGCTGAGCCAAGAAACACTCCGATACATGGCATCCATATCAGCGCAAAAACAAATCCAAAAAGAACCGCTGAAAAAAAGCCTGTAATAGGTTTTCTTATTTCCGATCCCACTCTGGCATGACTGAGCATCTTGATATTGATCACACCTATGTAATTGAGTCCAAAGCAGATCATGATAAAACCGGAAACAAGATTTACGACCACTTGATATCTGCTCACAAAATTGCCAACCAATCCTGCAAATGCGCCTAGCGCAACAAAAATCAGCGTAAAGCCCAGAATAAAACCAAAAGCCCTAATTACAATTTTTCTGGTACTTTTTATGACTTCCCCACCAGCAAAGTACATTATGTAAATGGGCAGCATATGTAACAGACAGGGCGATAAGAATGTGATTAGCCCTTCCAGAAAGGTTAAAGTATATAGCACGAGTTCCCTCCAACACGCCAATCAGCGGTATCAATTTTGACGTTTCGCTACCACTTGCGACATTAGAGTATTATATAGCGAAGTCTGTTTATAATGCAAGGGAAGATTATTGGGACTTTTCGGACTTTAATACTCGCAAAAACACTATCTCTTTTTGCATACAGCGGATGTTGCAAAATTATAGTTGTATTTGACAATAGAAATAACTTGCTTATATCCGACATTTAAGCTAAAATGTGTGCAAGTCCGCTATGGTACAACTCATCGCCAATTGACCGCACACTATGAAGGTCAAAAGGGCGATGTCATTAAATTTTGGTGGTGTAACAATGAACATTTGGCATAATGTCAGCCCCGATAGAATCAAGCCCCACGACTATCTCGGCGTAATTGAAATTTCAGAAGGTTCAAAGACTAAGTACGAACTTGACAAGGAAACCGGTGCACTGATTTTGGATCGAGTCCTATACACAAGCACAATCTATCCGGCAAACTACGGTTTCATACCCCGCACATTTGCCGATGACAGTGATCCTTTGGACATTCTCGTTCTTTGCTGCGAAAAAATCCAACCCATGTCCCTTGTCAGATGCTATCCCATAGGTGCAATCATTATGACAGACGGCGATGCGCGAGATGAAAAGATCATTTCTATTCCTTTCAACGACCCACACTACAATGTCTATCATGATATCAACGAACTGCCTCCTCATGTCTTCGAAGAAATGACTCACTTTTTCTCAGTCTATAAAAAGCTTGAGCATAAAGATACTGCGGTTTCGGAAGTGGTCGGCAGAGACGAGGCTATAAAATTTGTCGAACAGGCCATTGAGCAGTACAATGTACAGTTCGGAAAATATGGTGTATAAATAGTTAATCTCTAATCAAACCGCAACAAAACAGCACTATATAGCACATGCGCAGTAGATATTCCCACTGCGCATGTGCTTTTGTTATTCACATTTTTCGTGCAAACTTGGGGCAGTTATTGCCCAAACAGGTCATTTGTGAGCAGAAGCTCCACAGTTTGGCCTGTACCCAATGTAAGCGTCAGATCCATGGTCTCCCAGTTTGCATCACGCTTGGTGACATCTATGAGATTGACATAACCGGTATTGTTCCATACACGATTGACTCGGACAAACTGCATTGCAGGGTTTTCATCCTGATCATACGCAGTCACTATCAATCCGGCATATGGTATCAACGCATTGACTCCGTCAAGCTGTGTCCAAATACGGATGATGCCCGCATTAGCCAATGATGCATTGCTACTATTTCCGTTGTTAAAGGCATTGAGACCCAAAACAGGAAGTTGCTCTGCAACAAACAAGTTGTTTATGAGCAGCACTTCAACACTTTGACCAAAGATCGTTACCGTAAAGAGGATCGTCTGCCACTGAGCATTCTTATCTACATCAAAGTTGACGTAGTTGTCCTGCCAACCTGAACCATCAATCCACTGACGATTCCTTGTGATCAGACCCAGTGCATTATTGCCATCTTGATCAACAGCTGTCAGCACTGCGGACATTGGGATTGGCGCACCGACTCCGCCAAGCTGCGGCCAGATGCGGATATTGCCCGCCATGCTCGGAACTTCGTCACATGTACCGTTGTTGAAGGCTCTAAAGCTCAGGAACATATTGTTTATGAGCTGTACTTCAAACACTTGTCCACGATACTCCACGACCATATCAATGTGCTGCCATGGCGCATGTTTGTTTACATCTATCAGACTCACATAATCTTGATTATTCCATATGCGGTTCACGTTGACAAATCCCATGGCCGGCGCACCGTCTTGATCATATGCTGTTACAGTCAGATTCGCATGTGACAGATTGCTGCCTGCGCCGTTGATTTGCGGCCACATACGGATTATGCCCATGTTCGCAAGACTTGCATTGTTGTTATTGCCATTGTTGAAGATGTTAAATGAGAGTGCGAAAGGCAAATTCACTTCAGCGCCGTTTACATATGCATACTTGTCGGAGTTGGTTTCTGAGCTTGCTCTTACATCCAAACGGCCGGTGGTATCAAATGTTATACCTGTATGATCTGTGGGAACTCTGATGAACACATCGAACTCAATGGTTTCACCCGGCGAGATGGCAAAGAGATTGTTGAGAATCACAACATTTTGATCCATAGTATGCGCTTTATACTCAAACCCACCGTCAGTGGTATTCATCACCGGAAGCCCCAACGCACCTTGAAGGACAACACGAACGATATCTGTCGCTGTGGCATCACCTGTGTGCGTCAGCGCCATTGTCTGAACCGAGAAATTTCCCGGAGATGCGATACTCGGTGTACCTACAGTTACAAGTTCGAGGCCACCGCCAACAACATACGCATCAGGCGCAGTGTTTCTGACTGCCACGTCATAGGAAAGAAATGTGCCAAAACGTCCGGAATTGTTGTGTCTTTGCAGTATATAGAAGTGGAACTCGTTGTGCGTATCTACCCACTCATTAACTGTATGTCCCGCAACACCCGGTCTCGGATCATCTGCACGGAATTTTTCAGGGAATTGCTCACGTAAGAATCTTGGATCGTTGTGCAAACCCGCATGGAATGTTGCCGCAGCCATATTGACATAATGACAATCCGCTTTCATGTAGTAGCTTCCATCCGCTTCAATAAACTGTACAATATCAAATGGACCGGGATTTGCATCAATTATGAAGGAAGCCGGATTTTCCATACCTCCCGCACGCGGGGCATTCGTATGGGTTATTCGGTTGATGAACACGCCATGATCATGCATGAAAGAGTCATATCCTGTCCTATCAACCACTTCCACTGAGAAGCCATGCTGACGTCCGGTAAGCGGAATTCCGTCCGGTGTACCAAAAATGCGTGTTTCACCGCCCACCGTAATCGACGTTTCAGGCCCGATATTGGTCAGCCCTATGCCCAAACTTCCCGGGCCATCTGTACGCATATAGTTCCATCGCACCGGATCAATTCGCCTAAATCCGGTACGCGGATCATATCCGTTCGGATCAAGGCTTCTTCCATCCCAAAGTGTAGCTCCGCCGGGCAGAAGATTTGCCGCCCAGTTCGAGGCAACCGCCGGAGTTCTGTTATCAAACTCAGCCCCCTGAATAACAATGCCTATGAAGCCTTCTATTTCCGCTCCATGATAGTCTAAAAACCCTTGATTCACCGGAACATTTCTTCCAAAAACTTCTCCGACAACAGGCGGACCTGCTCTAAACTGTGTATAGGGTACATACAAGATATCACGTGAATATTGCGGATCCGGACGTACCCAGTTCACCAAGCGGCCTGTAGGACTCGTGACGACACCTTGAATCCCGGAGACATTGTCTCTGCCTTCAATTGTGAGATCGGTAAAGCCGTTGGCTATTTTGCCCCTAATATTCTGATGTGCGCCAACCGATGCACCATAAGTGGCGGGAATCATCCATCTTGTATGACCGCCTCCCGGACCGACAAATGTTCCGCGAGCCATTATATCCCAAGCACCTTGCAAACTGCGTCTTGGAATGGCTGCGTAAGGTGAGTTGTCATTATCAGGTAACCCCACCAGATGCCCTAGTTCATGAGAATAAGTGGACATACCTGTACTTTCGCTCTGTGCAGATACCGGCATGCCTCTGACTATTGCGTCAAGACCAACGACATTAAATCCGGTATTGGCATGTGACCAAGTTCCGGCGGTGCCATACCATGAAGACCACGGCACATAGCGTGAAGGAACCGCTCCGAAATAGGGGTTGACTGCATTAGTCCGGGCATCATACATCGCCTCTTCAAGACGCCGTATAAGTTCACCTTGCACCCATTGCGAGTCACTCCAGTTGGCATAGAATGCAAGCCACTGTTCTGAGTACACAGGAGCATCTTCTTCCAGTAGTACAAAAGGTGAATCTTCATTCCATGTCTCACCAAATATCTCAAGTACTTCATCCGGAATGATATAGGTCACTGACTTTTCGTATACAGTACCTCCATCTTCAAGGAAAAGCTCGGCAACCACTACGTATTCGTATTCAAACTGCATATCCGCAAATCCTGCGATCTCCACCTGCATCACATCATCTGCCAATGCAAGTTTACGCAGGTTTGCATAGCTGGCAATAAACTGCGGACGAAATACTGTAGTTTGGAACTGCGCTTGGGTTAGATTTGTGTCCGGAAATTCTATTCTAAACGCATTAAATGCACTGACTAAATTCGCCGTTTCATAGGCGCTTCTTGCAGCGGTGAAGCCCGCAGTCAAAGTCCTGTTACCCAAGAGATTGGGCGGATTGGTCGTAACTTCCGCTCTCCACATGGCTTCATAATCAAGCATAAAGAAATTCGGCCAAGCTTCCGCTATATCAAATCCCGGCGCAGTGACTTGATTGTATAGGTTTCTGACTCTTGCATATCCTGTGAAGTCCATACCTGTCATTCCCGGCATAACTTCCCTTGTAATCGGATGCACAATATCGGTAGTCTCCGCAATTTGACCCCAATCGATCACACCTTCAGGTCTGACATCAAACATCATTGAACCCATTTCCTGCCATGTTGCCGTCTGCGCATAACCTGCACCTGTGATAAAGATAAATTCGTACATGACATTTCCATCTTCGTCAACAAAATTGTCAACAAAATAAGGATCCTGCTCCATCGCCGCTCTGACAACAGTCGGGGTGAATGTGGCATTTGAAGCGAGTGTTGTTCCGGCACCCGGTACAGGAATTGCGCTTGCGAAGTTGACATCCATGAGATTACCGGTTCCCCATCCCCACTGCGGGAACTGATTGCCAAAATGGAAGTTATCTCCAAAATCGTAACGGCCTCCGAAAATGCCACCCGAAGGACGTGGATCTCTGTTCCAGAAGCTGCCTGTCGGAGCAAATTGGAACTCAAACATAGGCATCATAAATGGGCCGTAGATGTCTAACGTGATGTTCCACTGACCGAGTGAGTTTTCAAGCCAATATCCACCGATTGTAATGCTGTTATTTAACTCTGTGTATGGTCGGTTAAAGAAATCGTCCCAGAGTTGAGCCACACACATGTCACAACCGACTCCGGTCTCGACATTGCAGCCAAGTTTCTCAAGTGGACAAACAAATACATTTACTACACGCTGCGGATTGCCCATCAACCCTGCACCGGCAGGCCCTCTGGTCATGAGCGGCCGATCCGGAAATTCTACGATGATGAGTGCACCTCTAAAGTCAATTGCATCAGAAACATCAGGCCGATCGCTGCGATATCCATCCCAATCGACAATCGGGTGACGTGTATAATCTTCCCAGGTTTGGTGCTCGGGTAATCTCCACGATTGGGGATCGATAGCCATTGCGTTGAGCTGCTCCGGAGTGACACCCATCGTACCCCTTGCAAGCCCCTGATCAACCGGGATAACGATCCCAAACTGCTCTGGTGTCGGCTCTTGTATGGCATTCACCATACTGACTGTTGGCAAAAGAAGAATAACTGCTAATGTGATTGCCAACGCCTTAAGCCCTAAACGCTTTTTTAATGTAGACTTCATTATATCATTTACCTTCCAATCTTTTTGTAATAAAAAGTGACATCAATGTCAGCCTAACGCAAGTCGATGGCCATACATGCGAAAAACACGCTCGTCCGGATGCATTGACTAGTGTAACGTATTCTAAATAACTAGGTCTTATCAAAAACTATAATGTAAACGTGAAATTACTCGGTGTAAACTACGAGCAGCAACAATCCTCCCTTCTTCTAATTATCGCATGAATCTACATGATTTAACACTTTATAGGATTAAATCACACTATGCCAAAAACGTCAACCGGCTTTTTGAATTCCATCACCCTAAGCTGGCGGGAGTCGAACTCCCATCGGTTCGACTCCCGCCAGCTTAACACACATGCGACGAGATATATCCCGCCGCATGTGTATGTCTTTCTATGCGCACTGATGAGCGCAAACTTGAATTATTGGACTACTTATTGCCCAAACAAATCATTTTGCAGGAGCAATGTTACCGTTTGACCTGTGCCTAGTGTAACTGTCAAATTGATGATCTCCCAGTTCGCATCACGCTTGGTGACATCTATGAGATTGACATAGTTTGTATTGTTCCATATGCGGTTGACTCTGACAAATTCCATTGCAGGAGCACCGTCTTGATCAGTAGCCGTCACAACCAATCCCTCA